>JAEEGH010007074.1_pt1 | contig 27158 bp, 36 predicted proteins | sample 9134181 | NCBI WGS metagenome assembly JAEEGH01 (sample SAMN16246544, study PRJNA631951) | gut metagenome | biome: gut microbiome; feature: rumen; material: DP-attached | host: Bos | place: Iran: Karaj | collected 2018-10 | reverse complement strand
TGCTATGGAAAAAGACATATCGTGCTGTCCATGTGCATCAAGAGACTCTTTTTGTCTCTCGTTCATAATAGAATCAGCAATAGCCTGAGTATCCGGCGGCATCATCCTGCCATATTCATCTAGCGAAATAAGCTGCCCGTTAACACGCATCTTGGGCGGAATACCAACAGTGATATGAACGTCAGATGCATTGGCCTGCTTGGCCGTTTCGAGAATATTTCGAATATCTGCCATACGTCTTTGACCTCGTAAAAGAATTGCAGGATGTAGTCAGTACATTTCCAAATGGAATTTATACATTTTCATGTGCAATAAACGAAAAATCGTAATTATATTGTACTACATTAAAAGATATTAATACAATTTTTTCCCAATATAAAAAACAAAAATAAGGAGAGTAAACCTCTATAGGCTACTCTCCTTAGCTATCTTAAGTTGTTATATGTTTTATGATTTATCTAACGTATGATCCGCCCCATTCAACGGCTACAAAGCCTTCTCTTTCAGGGCATACAAAAGTCTGTTCGGGCATTTCTTTATAAGTGTCGCTTGCGTAGAATGCCATGAATACTCTGATCATGGTGTCAGGCTTTGGAGTTATCTCAAGACCGGCGCAATCTGTGTACTCAGTTGTCTGGAAGCTTACAACGTTATAAGGATTTTGTTCCATAATAGGAAGCCAGTATTCAATGAACTGCTCTGTCTCTTTCTGGTTGAGACCAAGCTGTGGAAGAACTCTGTTAAAAAATTCCTCTGTCTCATCACCTGCTACGCAGAAGCCCTTATCAAAGTTAAAATCCGCATATAATCTGGCCTCCCAGAAGAGATAATCATAGGTCTTACCATCAAGGTGGATATCACCGTTTCTGTCAGCAACTACATCCCAACCATTGGAAATGTTGAATTCCGGGTCAAGGCATGTAAAGTATCCGTTAATATCAAGCTGGGCAGAAATGCTTGTACCGTCTTCTTCCGGATAGAGGTAGATTACGGGCTTATCACACGTTTCTCCTATGCTCTCTATGGACGCATCATATAATTCATCCATATCTATTTTTAATGCCTCGTCGATATCAGCCTTTTTTTCTATATGATAACAATAGCTTGTGTACAGGCAGTCATGAGAATATACATCATATGTGTCATACTCTGATTCATATTCTTTGTAAGTATCCTCATCCACTTCTTCACCGTCTACATAATAAGTACATTCTTCCGAATCAAACTCTGTTTCTTTGGTGAACTCATGTTCAAGAACTACTTCTCCATCCTGAAGTGAAAAAACGAACTCTGTGACCTTTACTGTATCCCCTGAAGTATTCTCGTATACATAATAAAAACAGTTTTCCTGATCAAAATAATAAAAGTTTCCGGAAGTTCCATAAAATGGGAATCCATCTATCGCAAGACTAACAACCTCTTCATCCTCATATTTATAAAGATTTACACTGTATTCATATCCAAATTCAGTAAGCACAGCAAGCTCATACTGATCATCCTCGTCAAGATGCAGAACAGCTGCATAGAAGTCCTGCTCTTCTTCATCATAATAATCTCTCAAAAACTCTCTGTATGCTTCAATCTCAGGACCTTCTTCTGAATCTTCATTACCATTATTATCATTGTTATCAGGGTCATTATTATCATCCGGATCATCGTTATTCTGAGGATCATCATTATCATCAGGATCACCTAATTCTTCCGGTTCTACAGATGCAAGAGTAGATGCCTCATTAGAGAAGTCTTCATTTGATATATCCGGGTCTTTTTCGCTAAGCTGTATGTTACAGCCGCTCATGAGCAAAGTCGCAGAAAGGCCAAGAGCAAGTAATTTTGTCTTTTTCATATAAAATATCTCCTTAGTTGTGATTTTTATTTTTCACTCGCTATCAGGAACAAATTCGCAAGTTACCTATAAGAAATATACCGATCAATGTTTTGAACTGGATTATCCAAATATGATAATAAAATCATATGCAATGCAAAACTGCCATATCCGATGAAATGCTTATTTTATACGACGAAACACAGCAAGTCATAAATTAATATATAAGAATCAGTACAAAAAAACCTCTGGCGAGAACTAAGTAATACATGCCCTCTTTACTTTTTATACAGTAAAGAGGGTACATATCAAAGCCAGAGGATATTTTATCGATTTATATATCATATCATTTCAACGCTGTTACAGTTATTAAACTTGGCAAAATTCTTAAGTGTCCGCTCAAGCGCTGCATTAAGCTTTTTAGTCTGGCGGATTCCCTCTTCCCACCACAAACCTTTAACTCTTAAAACTCCTTCTTTTCGATCAGGGATTGCTTCAATACGGCCTACAAACTTGTCTCCAAATAGGATTGGAAGCGTATAATAGCCATATTTTCTTTTTACAACAGGAGTATATATCTCCCAGGAATACTGAAAATCCCACAAAGCCTTAATATATGCCTTATCCCACATAAGAGGATCAAGAGGAGCTATGAATGACATACGAGGCTTTAGATCAGCAGTCCCTGAAGTTACCTGCTGCATCAGTTCTTCGTCTTCTGAGCGGTAATAAAAAAGAGACTTAAAACCTTCTACAAAGGCAGACCTGACTTTATCTTCAGACGATAATCTCTCAAGTATACTTTTTCTTTTTTCAGCATTAATATTGATTCCAAGAAGCGCTGTACTGTTTTTGTCCCACAAAAGGCCTATAGCACCTATTCTTCGAAGGACTCGCCATGCGATAAAATCATCTTCGCTTTTGCATGGATTATCTGCATTAAGAATGTCTTCCGAAATATGCCTCTGTGCCAGATCATAGTATTTGCGGCTGCCCTTTTTATGGTGTATTACAAGATCGCCATCCGTATATAACTGCTCCAGTACTGATCTTGCAGCCTGTGACTTCTTGTCCCAATTGCCGCTCCAGTGCATGGAAGAATGCCAGAATATCTCACCTTCAATAGGCAGAGTATCACTGGACACAGGACCATTTTCACTTATGTATGAAAGTGCCTTCTCCTTAAGCTCTTCCAGCCCTTCAAAGGTCTCTCCAAGTTCATGGCTCCTATCCCTATAAGAAGAAAAATAGGGCCAATCTTCTATAGGCCATATGGACAACTCTTTATCGGCATAGTCTACAAGTTTGCGGTCTTTATACAAAAGATCCTGAAGCTGTGATTTCTTGAATCCCTTAACTCTAGACTGCAATGTAAGCTCAGCATTTTTGCCGCACACATCAACAGGATCATACTGTATGCAGCCAGCCTGGCGCACATACTCATATGCCCCTTCTTTTCCCACAAAACGATATGCACCTATCAGGCCCTGCTTTAAAAGGATAAATTGCCTTGCCTGCTCTTTAGTAATCGTTAGCATCTGCCTATCCTCGTATAATCCTTACTGCAATATAAACTCTGCAAGTGTAAGCGCTATGTTGAAATGCCCTGCATCATGCTGGCCACAATCATTATTCTCATTATCAACCTTTATTGCATTTTCTTTTTTCACAGGATTGATGATTGCTGGGGACTTGTTATCAAATGAATCCGTTATCATGCCAGATTACCTCCCTCTATTGCAACTCACTTATAGTCATCCACATCAAATTTTCTGTCTTTGTAATAATAATCCCTGTCATCTTCGGTAATCTCCCTTACTATCCTGCAAGGATTCCCTACAGCAATGACATTATCCGGAAGGTCTTTTGTAACAACGCTTCCTGCTCCGATAACAACATTATTCCCTATCGTTACTCCAGGCATAATGCAGGTATTTCCGCCAATCCACACGTTATCACCGATAGTTATGTCAATACCATATTCATAGCCCGAATTACGAGAATCATGATGAATCGGATGCCCTGCTGTGTATATAGAAACATTTGGAGCAATCTGGACATTATCGCCAATCCTGACTTTTCCAACATCAAGAACAACAAAGTTATAATTGGCAAAAAAATTCTCACCAACTTCTATGTTATAGCCATAGTCACAGTGAAAAGGCGCTTCTATATTTACATACTCTCCTGTTTTCCCGAGTATTTCTTTAAGAAGCTTATCTTTCTCTGCCCTATTCTCAGGATCCAGATTGTTGAACCTGAATACTCTCTTTTTATTTTCCATGCGCTCTTCGCTAAGCCCATCCATCCAAGCTTTATATGGGAGGTTAGCATGCATTCTTTCTTTTTGGTTCATTTCTTTTCTCCATATTTTCCTTGGTTCTGCTCCCACTCTTTTCTGAGCAGCCTATACTCCAGGCGTGTTTTCATCTTCCCGTCATTCCATTCATAATCAATATGCTCAGCTTCCTTGATAAGTCCATTTTTTTGCATAACTCTTTCTGAACCTATATTTTCAGCAAGACATCCGGTTGTAACTCTATAAACATTGTTCTGAGTGAAGGCATATTCCAAGACTTTATGTAATGCCTCAGATACATATCCATTTCCCCAAAATTTTGGATAAGTAAAATAACCTAAATGTACTATCTTGCCTACCGGAGTATCATCAACAACTGTATAGCCTATACTTCCGACCTGCTCATGAGTATCCTTAAGCTCTATATGCAAGAAATAAAACTGTCTGTCTTCTTTCTCTAAATCTGCCAGTACATCATCAAAGTCAGCCTGAGCCTCTTCTAGAGAATATAGCTGAATATCCTTCAGATAGTACATGGTCTTATCATCAGTTTTCAGCCTGTAGTATGCGTCAAAGTCACTTTCTTTATAATCCCGAAGAATAAGCCTGTCTGTTTCTAAATAGATCATGCCTTCACCTATGCTCAAACCTTGTATTCATCAAGAACTATTTCATTAACTGTCTCATCTATTGTTTTATCTGAATTATCAAACAGATGACCGATATTCTCAGGCATAGCATCCAGTTCTCTTTTCAAAAACTTTGCACGTTCTATCATGTCTACATCGCCACGTTCCCGAATTCTTCTCTCTATTTCATCTTCACCTGCTGTAAGGACTATATAGAAAAGTTCTGCATTATTCTTTGACGCAAGTTCTTTAACTCGAGGCAACTCATCTTCAATCACATAATCAATAATGACATCCATTCCCTGCTGGAGTGCCCTGCCTGCTGTAGCGATAATGCAATCCCAGTTGAATTTTAGAATGTCTTCCCACATCACCATGTCGGAAGCTTCTCCGTTTACAAAAAAATCGCCTTTGTCTTCAACTTCTACAAATCCAGCATGGAAATCATCTCCATGTATTACATAAACAGTCTTTCTGTTCTTATCAACCAGATGCCTTGCGTATGCATTGGTAAAGGTTGACTTTCCACAGCCGCAAGGCCCTGAAACAAATATTATCTTAGCCACAAATCTATCCTCTGATTTCTTAATTCTTCTTTACTTCTTTATCTTTTTTACTTCGTCATTTTCCTCCGTGCTTTCTACCAGTTTTTTGCTTCCTATCTTCTTTTACCATCTCTATTAAAAAAATACCCCAAGTTGATCCTGACTTCACGTCTACCAATATCATTATTTGTATAACAACAAGTATCAAAACCTATAAGCTCAAAACCTTCGTGAAGGTAAAAGCCTATAGCATTAGTATTACATGACTGTGTCTCAAGTATGAGGGCTCGTCTTTTCTGCTCCTTGGCAACCTCTTTAGCCTTATCCATCAATTGTTTACCAAGGCCCTTGCCTCTAAGACTATCTGACACCCAAAGTTCAGTGACCATAAGTCTGTTTGACCATTCTTCAGGGCAGACTTCAATGCATGCAAGAAGCTCATTGTTATCACCCACAACTCCGAATGCTTCAGCATTTTCCCAATGGTCCTGATATAAAGAGTCTGGGAAGTCATATTCTTCGGGTGTATGAACTATTTCTTCCTCTGCCTTTCTTTTGACAATATCAATCTTACATCCATTACTATCAAGCTGCTGTATTTCAAAATCGTAATAGCTGTCGCTCCTTGTAACCAAAGGAATCACAGCGCCTTTCCATTTTTCTTTTGGTAAATCTATAATCTTCATTTTATTCATTTACATCCTCTAACAAATCTTTAATTGTATCTTCCTTAGGCACAGGCACCCAGTGTCCTTCAAGACAGGTAGTTGCTTCTGATCTCCTGATTGTTTCTGCCAAACGCTTGCTTAATTCAGGGTCTTTTTCCCATTCAGGAAATGTCCCACAGGTTGCATCTCCGACAAACAAAACGCCTTCAGTTGGAACCTCAATAAAAGTCGAATCGTCTGTATGCGGTGCATCTGCTTGAAAAATCTTAACAATACAGTTACCTGCATCCAACGTCATACTGTCATGAAAGATCATGTCTGCAGTAGTTACGATCACCGGTTTATTTCCGGAGTATTCTTTTCGTATACTCTCATGCATATTCAGAAAAAACTCCGGTCCTTCCTGCGATAATCTGCGCTTAAAATCAATCAGATACTGATTTGTGCGCTCATTTGCAATGCAAAGTCCATTAACTGCATGCATTCCGAATGTATGATCCCAGTGCCAATGTGTGATTACTGTAAGCTTTGGAAGTGGCAAGCCATTTTCTTCCAATGCCTTGTAAAACTCTTTGGTATGTGCCTCTGAATGGCCAGCATCAATAGCAAGACTCCAGTTATCTCCACGTATATATCCAAGATTCGGCCTGTCCCGTTCTTCTTCCATGGGATAGTACCATATTCTATCAGTTAATCTCTTTAACATCTTTGTATAACTCCTCATTGAAAAAAGCAATTACCATATTTCAAATATGTTTTCTTTTTATATACTCATATTATTTATATTGTATAGCTATCTTTTTCCACCAGATCATAGATATCCTTGCCGGCTTTTTCTTCGAAATATGCTTTCAGCCTCATGTTTGAATCCCACTTCGCCTGCGGGAAATTGCCATAACGCCTTTTTACATCATTCATACGATCCTCGATGTTCATGACGCTTTCACTACCGGCAAGTGCATCGCAGAGCTGAATAAGCATGTCATATTCATCAGCTTTAATCTTCCCCAGTTCTGTCTGAATCAGTTCATACTCATCTTCCGAAGTATCAACCTTTCCGATGTACTCATCAAGTCTCATATTATTGAATGAGTGTGTAAGACAAATTCTGGCTACTTCATCATATCCAAGTGACATCATATATGAGTATCCATCCGAAACATGGCCCAAATGCCTTACTCCGAATTTTCTTCCTATATCATGAAGAAGCCCCAAGATATAAGCTTTCTCCGGGTCCATTCCGCCGCAGCCTAATGCGATCTTCTCTGCGCAGTGTGCTGCCACACGGCTATGATTCCCCCATGGTCCGGGATTGCACTTCTCTGCTTCTTCTAATAGTCTTTCTGCTTCTGATCTTGTCGGTAACATATTTTCTCCCCAATTTACTGTCTCTCAGCCCACTCAAGAATTATTCTCTTATCATATTCATTAAGGTTTTCAGGCAATTCATTTTTCTTAAAAAATCTATGTTCCATTACCTCTTCGGGATCATTGACGATATCACCTTCATATTCCCTAGTAATAAACACTATACCTGGGCCAAAGCAGATATCCCCATTAGGATATTCGATAATGCGGTCCTTTCCTGAATAAAGTTGAAACACTTCGAGCTTGCCTAAGGAAAGGCCGGATTCTTCCATGGTTTCCCTTCTGATAGCTTCTTCAAAAGTTTCTCCCATTTCCATGCCACCGCCTATAATAGCCCAGCAGCCATTATCCTGTCTCTTTTGTAAAAGAATTTCGCCTTTATCATTCTCGATTATCACGCCGCAGGCACAGGTCATTATAGGCGCATGACCGACATGTTTGCGCATCTCCTTGATATAGCCGCCCTTTTTGTATAGTTCAATATAATCATCAATTTTCATAGTTATCTTTTCTCCCAAATATCCTGCCACAGTTCTTCATGCTGCTTGCAGAACAAAACCGGCTTATCATCCTTTGAAAAGTACTTCAGTTCCAATGTTTCTTCGTTATCACAGCGCAGTTCTCCGCCAACAGCCTGTAATTTAAAACCTATGCAGATACTATGGGCTTTGTCACCATTTGGATATTTCATGTCACTATCAGTATAGATTCCAATAATATCTCCAACTTCAACATCAAGTCCGGTTTCTTCTTTTACCTCACGTATAGCTGCCTCCTGAGGAGTTTCTCCAATCTCTATGGCACCTCCAGGGAATCCCCATTTATTACTGTCGCCTCGCCTTTGAAGAAGTACTTCGCCTTTATCATTAAAGATACAGCCGCCTGCAAATACAAGTATTACCTTTTCATGCCCAACTTTACTTCTAAGCCAACCAATATAATCGTGTGAACTATTCATGTGTTTTTCATTCCTTTTGCAATAAAAATCCCCGGATCTTTAGGTAGTTTCAATACTCCATCTACCATATGATTCAAAAGTATTTTTCTGACTGTATCTCTTGGAATGGTACAAGAGTTTTCAAATGTAATTCCCGAATATATATAATCCATAAGATCCTCTATATTAGTTACTTCCAAGGAATCTACATAACGCTCTATCTCAACATCAGAAAAAAAGTGCTGCAATTTCTCTTTTCCATTTTCTAGTGAAAAACTGTTTGCATAAGATATGTCTTGCTCCAAAATCTTTACAACCGTTTCCATAATTCCATTTTGCCCTGTTGTTCCTGCATAAAACAATCCACTTGCCTTTAATACCCTGCGAACTTCTGCGATAGCCTTGTTTATATTAGGAACATGATAGAGCATACTATTCGCAATTACTATATCAAAAGAATTATCTTCATAAGGTATATCCTGTATATCAACTACTTTGTAATCGACATTTGACATTTCTCCAAGCTTTTCTCTGGCTTCGAAAAGCATACCTTCGCTCATATCCGATAAAACAAGCTGTGATAATCTATTTATTACCTCCTTGTTCTTTAGCCACATTGCTGCATTACCGGCTCCCAGCTCCAAAACTCTCATCCCATCTTCAAGCTTCATTACTGTAAAATACCAGTTGTGCAGTCCCATTTTGTTAGTCGAATACTTATCATGAATTGAAATTCTTGTACTTAATCCATTTGAATTCTCGTATTGGGTAGCAACCAACTTTTCATCATTAATCAATATATTTCCCATACCGATTTCCTTTTATGCTATATTAACCGTAATGATAAATACATGATAATGCCTGCCCCAAGGGCAAGGTCAATTGCATTTCCTGGCATCATTTCTGAATACCAGAGATTTTAGTCTTCAAAATACTTTTCCTTAAGTTGTTATTCAAATAATATATATTCTCGTTTTCCTCATTCGCTACAACGCAGCTGTCATCCCATCCATAACGTCTGCACAACGCCTTATTACAATCGTAGTGAGAAATCGGCTCATCTTCAGAGCTTTTGCCCCACATATGTCACTACATTGGTCGTGAGATGGCTTGTAACATCATCTCTGGGAATATCATATTCCTGATAGCTTACAGTTCTTTTAATTGTCTTCCATTCAGAAAAAACATCATCTATAAGCGATTTAAGTTCTTTAGTAGAAAGATTTACTTCAAATTGTGGCTCGAGATCTTCAAGAGTCTCTTTATTCTTTTCCCTGACATCTGAATTGATCACAAGGCAAACTATCCCGTCAGGTTTTATTCCATCTCTGATCTCTCTTAGTTTATTCAAAAAGATCTCTTTGCTTTCCACATGCTCCAAGGCAGAAACTGCAATGATCAGGTCATATGTACCTATTGTTATCGGATAATGCTCAATCGTATCTACAAAGCCATGAATGCGATCTGAAACGCCAAGCTCATCCGCATTAACCTGCAGCTTATCAATAGCTATATCCAGTATATCAACGCAGTCGATCCGGCAACCATTTTCTGCAAACTTATCTGCGATAAAGATACTGTTGCGCCCGACTCCGCAGCCCAGATCCAGGACTCGAAGATTGTTATAACCTTCAAAATGCGGAACCAGCTCCTGAACAGTCTTTATAGGTTTCTTAAGCCAGCTGTCAGAACTATATAAAGTCTCACTCGAATAGATGCTTGTATGGGATTTTCTTTCACTGTCTCTTATTTTCTCTATTCTTGAATCCATACTTTTGATGTATTCACCCACCTCACCTGAGGGTATTAATGTATTTCTCAAATCTCTGATTATGTGACCCGATGGTATTTTCCGAATCAACATATTCAAGAAAAGCCTCTTTATCAAGCCATTTATATGCTACTGTCTCGCCTTCCTGCAAAGTTACACTGTCTTTATCACAGCTTACTCTGGCAAGATATGAATAAAACATAGCTCTGCTTGGATCTTTGAACAGAACATTGACAAGTTCCATGCTATCGGGAACAAGTCCTGTCTCTTCAAGGAGTTCTCTTGTAGCTGCTTCAAGCGGCTCTTCTCCGCTAAGAGCTGATCCACCTGCACTGGCTTCCCAAAAACCTGGGTATACGTCCTTGTCATCACTTCTCTTCATCAGAAGATATGTTCCATCCTCATGAACCACAAGGATATCTACGCCAAGGTGATATCTTCCTTCCGGAATATCTTTGTAATTACCAAAGCCTCTTACCCATGTTTCTCCTGTTCTATTTCCGTCGCGATCATACAAATCCCAAATTTCAGCCATAATATCCAATTCCTCCACTTGTTTTCCATGTTTCTTCTAACAAGACCACATTTACCAATGCACAAATTCTCCGGCTATAATGCCTCGAACATTTTCATCTGCCAGAATATCATATCTCTCAGGATGCCTGTACTTATCGCCCATGATATCACCACTTCTGTGCTTCCTAAGGCTATCAAGGTCAAGATCTGCAACATAAACTCCCGGCTCACCTGAAGCCTCAAACACGCACATATCACGTCCCCACGGCACTCCGTCAAAAAGAGTCGAATGTCCATTGCAATCAGGATGCCCCTCAGGATAATTGCACGTTGCAACCGCGACCATATTTTCATATGCTCTCGTCCTTATAGCCGATAACCTGTTAATCTCCATAGGGCAGGCATTGGGCGCCAGAATCAGCTCAGCACCCTTGAGCATCAGTATCCTTGCGCTCTCCGGAAACTCTCTGTCAAAGCATATCATTGAACCGATCTTAACTGTTCCTCTTCCAAGATCAAGATCTGCTGTATAAAAATCTTCTCCACCTGACAGCACCTTTTCAAGATCAAAAGCACAAGTATGTACTTTAGAATAATGGAGTATCTCCTTTCCTTCTCTGTCAAAAAAGATGACTGAATTCAAAGGCTTAGGTTCATGCTTTTCAAGAAAAGTTATGGCAATTGCCATCTTAAGATCAGCCGCAAGCTTCCTGAACTCTTCTATAAATGTACTGTCCTTATCAATAGCAAGGCTATTTAGCTCTTTAGCATCCTGTGGCAGATAATAACCATCACTCCACATCTCTGGAAAAAGAGCTACATCAGCACCTTTTTCTTTTGCTTCTATACAAGCCTTCTTGCCTATCTCTAAATTATCCTCAAGATTCTTTCCCGGAAATATCTGCAGAAAAGCTATTCTTATGTTCATAAGTCAATCTCCTGTTTTACTTCCCGATCAGTTTCAGGAACTTCTTGTCATTCATCTGCTCATTGGTTACATACTCACCATCACAAAAGAACGCATACGTTGTAACAGGTGTAGGTGCGCTCTGCGCTTCATCCTTTGTCTGTATCTTGACCGCCTTGAAAGGAATCTTGTTCTTCTTTGCTGTTTCCTCAAGGACCGGAACATACTTGGCATTAAAAGGACACTGATTTGTGTAATACAAAACATACCCTTTCTCATCTATATGCGGATGCTTTGCACATTCCTTAATTGAAGGCACCTTAGCTTTTTTATCAAAAGGAAGATACATAAGCTGTATTCCGTTGTCCGCTTCATCGCACACTTCAAAGCCCTTGTACTTTAAGAACTTTGGATCTGCAAGGAATGGCTTTTTCTTAGCTGATGACAGAATACAAAGACCTTTTTTGCCTTTCTCTTTACTATCCTCAATACATGCGTTAAGAAGATCAGAAGAATAGCCATGTCCTTTAAAAGAGCCGGATACCCACAGACAATCTATGTACATAAATCCATCTGCATCGATCGGAACCCATGCGTTCTCGGCAGGGATATACTCTATAAAGCACTTACCGCGCTCTGCACTCTTTAAAAAGACAAGCCCCTCATCAAATCTGTCCGCAAGCCAGGCTTTCTTTGACGCAACCTGAATATCTTTATTATTTGAAATTGCACAGCATATGTGCTCTTGTTCCAGATTGTCCTTCGTAACTTTGATATACTCCATGGCCTTAACCTCCATCGTCAAACAAACTCATCTGCTGATATTTTTCAGGAAATTCACTCATGAACCTAAAGCAATCTTCCGGATCTGACATGATCCCGTTTTCTTTGCAAGTCTTTTGAAATAGCTCTTCCAATTCTTTCGCCTTAGGGCTGGGAAGTTCATAGGAATTCCCGTACCGTTTGATGTACCTCTCCTTCATTCCGGGAAAAGACTTATCAAGCGCCGCGTAATAATACTCCCTGTCCCCATCTCTTAGCGTCAGTCCCATTCCAAAATCTATGATACCTTTTACTCCGGTCCTAATGCATTCATTTAGGATAGCTTTAATATTTTCTTCCGTATCATTGATAAATGGCAGGATTGGTGTGATCCACACTATTGTAGGAATTCCCCTTTTCTGCATTTCTTCAAGTACTTCTATCCGGCGCTTTGTATTACATACATTCGGTTCAAGTATTTTGCACAGATCGTCATCATAGGTAGTAAGAGTTATCTGCACCACGCATTTTGTAGAGCGGTTTATCTCATCCAGCAGATCAATATCTCGTAAAATTAGATCTGATTTTGTCTGGATTGCGACTCCAAATTCGTTCGCTTTAATTATTTCCAGACACCTTCTTGTTAGCAGCAACTCTTTTTCACAATGCATATACGGATCAGACATCGACCCGGTTCCTATCATGCACTTTTTTCTTTTGGATTTCAGTGCCTGTTCCAATAGCTCTGGTGCATTCTGCTTAACTTCGATTTCTTCAAAGGGATGTTTGAACTGATAGCACAGACTCCTGCTGTCACAATAAATACAGCCATGACTGCATCCCCTATAGATATTCATTCCACAACGACCATGATTACCAGTTAGTATTCCTTTTGCATTAATAAAATGCATTTAGTCAACTTCCTTTCCGCTTTATCGGATGCCTTATCACTGTTTTTAATTTCTCCGGAGCAACTTTCCTTGCATCACTTAGATATATTTCATGATGAAGGCGCTTATCAGTAATATCAAGAACATATCCCTGTGCCTCCATAAATTCATGCATCATCTTAACCGTTGCAGGCTCATCATCATAAGAACCTATGTGCATACACTGAACGCAAAGCCCTTCATCTACAGTCAGGAACTCCACATTTGAAAAGTCCATTTTCTTTTTCTTCGTCGCCTCAGATACTGCCCAGTTGAAGTCTTCCTTTGTAACAAAATCAGGAACTCGGATCACAGAGATCCAGTGAAAGTCTTCTTTATGGGAGTAATCGATTCCTGCTACCATGCTTCGCTCAGCTGGGTCAGTTTGTGTTTTAGAATTTTCTGATGGTCGTTCCTCCTGCCACCAAAATCCTTCTAGCGGTGGAACCACATAATCAAAATATCCCTCAATACGATGATCACCTTTCTTACTCATCTTTATTGTAAAGGCAATTCCATATAGTAATCCAATAGATTTTTTATAATCACCATCTTCCTGGTTCGGATCTCCCGCTCCTCGTACAGCAATATAATTCATGCTCGGAACCGTAATAATACCAGGTTTATTCTTGGGAAGATAAAACTCTTTATATTCTTTCTTAAAATCAAAAGCCATATTTATTACCCTCTAAGTCTTTTTACACGTTCTTCATGAATAATTTCTTTCCATGGCCTCAACTATATTCCTGATTTTCTCTCTTGCTTCCTTAGGTTCAAGGAGCTCAGCCTTATCTCCAAACGTCAGCATCCAGGTAACCAGATTGTCCATATCCGTATAGTCAGCCTCAAACAACAATCTTCCGTCCGGCTCCTGAGTAAAGCACTCCGGCCCAAACTCTTCTACAAGCCTCCATTTAACATCCTCTGTAAAAAGAGCTTTAACCTTTATTCCACCAGGAAATATCTTTTCCGTGGACAGGTCTGGTGTGGGAACATCTCTGCAGACAAACTCAGTATCCGACATAGTAACCTTATCCATTCGGTTAAGCTTGAACAGACGAAAGTCATTATTATCTGCGCCTTTCCTTGGTCCATTAAGACCTACTCGAGGCACACTACCACTAGAAACACTACGTCCCCATACATACCAGCTGGACCATTTGAATACAATATAATAAGGTTCAAGCTCGCGAATACTTTCGCCTTTTTGATTGTAGTAAGTAAACTTTAATGTATGTCTACTTTCAATCGCATTTTGTATAACTTCTATCTTTGGAGCAAGTGATTCCCGGTACCAGGATGACAGATCTATCAAAATAGAATCCCTGCCGCTTACAAACTCAGATGAACCTGCCTTTATCTTCTCCATGAGCTGCCCATAATACTTGCTGCCGCTCACACTATCAAGGCTTCTGAGTCCTGCAAGTATCATCTGCATATCCCTGGATGTCAGGATTGTCCTGTCCATACGATATCCATCCATGATACTGATTCCGCCGCCAACACCCTGGGATGTCTGTATCGGAATCCCAGCCTTGCACAAAGCTTCGATGTCTCTATTGATAGTCCTTTTGGACACCTCGAAACGCTCTGCCAGCTCAGGAGCTGTAGTTTTCTCTTCCTGTAACAATACGGAAAGTATTCCGATCAACCTGTCTATCTTCATTTTCTTTACTCCACATTCATCATATCAATCCAAACATGTCATCTATATGTCATGTTTATTATATCAATTTTTTTACTTAAAACCGTAATGTGATTTAAAAAATAAACTTCCAACTCATTAGACACAAAAAGGCTGATGAAGACTTCTAATCTCCATCAACCTTTCCTACAAAATCTCACACATATTAAATTGTCTAAAGCCTTGCATATTCCCAGGGCAGCAATTATTTATTGATTCCGTTTGCTATCACAACGTTGATATTATCAACTTCTATCTTTTCCCAAACCTTCTCAAGTACATATGGCTCATTCGCAAGGTAGTCATCGAGCTCTTTGCGGCTGTCAAAATCAAGGATCAGCGCTGATCCCTTCATCTTGCCTTCATCATCAAGAAGACCGCCTGCGCAGATGATGTGGTCGCCGAGTTTGCTCATACCTTCAAGATGTCTCGGGCGCACTTCCATTCTCTTATCAAGCATTCCTTCTCCGTCATAAGCCTTAACTATAAACTGCATTACGTATACCCCCTTATTTAATAATCTCTACAACTTCGCCAATATACATATCGTGCTCAGCATCGCCATCATAGAACTGCTTTGCGATATCCGGATTCATGTTCTTAGGATCAAGTCTCTGGCAAAAGAGCTTTCTGCATACAAATGTAATCTCTGCCTCTTCGAATGTCACAGTTCCATTAACTTCCTTTGGAGTAAGGCCTGATGAATGAATCTTATCAATATCTCTTCCGGATTTTGAACCAAGAACGCCAAGAGTGCCCTTATATTCTTCAGGATAAAAGCTGATCGTGAAGTACTCATTATTATCAAGAAATTCATGAGTATATCTGGATGTCCTTACATATGATGTTGCTACAGGCTTATTCCATATTGTTCCAAGACCGCCCCAGCTGATAGTCATAGTATTAAACTTATCCTTGTTTCCGGCTGTTATCAGCGCCCACTTCTTATCAAACTGACTGAAAATATCTGTTGTAAATTCCATTTTATTTCTCCTTCTTTTCAACTGTTTTTACTCTTTTTCCTGCTGCCTGATGCGCCCTTACCAGTGAGGATCCTTTTTATCTGTGAATCTGTAGCGACAGGATATATATCTTTTATATGGTCAGCGATAGCTTTACCGGAATCTTCAGGCTTTTCATTGTACCTTGAAGTAACATGCTCATACCCCCAGATTGCTTCAGGCTTAGCGTAAACTGCTATCGGCCATCCGTAGAATTCGCCCTTTTTATTCTTCCTCAGCCTGAAGTCCCTAACGCATAGATAAGTTTTCATCTGAAGATCTGTGACTGTTCCATCAAAGCCCTTTTCGCCATCTTTTCCAAATCCGGCCCTTGCTTTGACTTCATTGGAATATAGCTCGTCTTCAGATCCGAACAGATCCATTATCTTCTTCTGACGTCTTGACGCTTTCTCATCGTCCCAAAGTGCATCAAAGTCATACCCATCACGGCGGAGATTGACGAAATAGGGAAGCCACTTTTTTGATATAAAACCGGCCTTCTTTTCAAAAAATTTACCGTAAGCAATCTCACCGCTCCTTGCGATGATCTCGCGCCACTCCCACGGGTCCACTTTAGGATCACCGCACCACCAATATTCCGGCACTGTCCTTTCCTCTAGAGAAAAGCCCGGAATATCATTTTTGAATAATGGCAAAAAGCCTATATCATTTATATAGTCTATTGCTTCCTGTACTGTATGGATGCATTCCGGATCGTTCCAGTCTACGCCATACATGATCCATGTTCCGCTCTCGTTTCCCATATACTCCCCTATAATCTGCTGAAACTACTATTTTTTTGTATGTTTCAGCAGATTATACGCAATTTCACCTCTATAATCTGCTGAAAACATCAATTTTTTACCTGTTTCAGCAGATTATACGCATTTATGCTACTCAAACTATAATTAGCATAATATTTCATCTGATATATATCAAGGCTTCTGTACAATATAAATCTCTTTATAAGTCACAGTTATAGCACAATAGAAAAAGTCACTTAACAGTTATCCCGTTAAGTGACTCATTTTAATTACAATTATCTATTGTAAAAAGCTTCTATCGCTTCTCCAATATACTTTGCAGCTCCTTCTCCATATACAGAATCAATCCCTTTTGCAAGTTCTTCACTTTCCTGATACCCTTTCGCAATATCAAGAAGAAGTGCTTTAGGATCCTTGATCTGATAGAGCTGCTTTGCAACAAAATCATATTCTCCTATAAGCTGACGAACTTCGAAAGAATTAACATCCGTCCCCTTCTTATCTGCAATCTTCTTTTGAATCTCGTCCATTCTCTTTTGATAAGATGAAAAAACTTCTGATCTCGGGGCACTCTTCACTGTTTCTTTTACCGCGTCCTTGCTTCCATACCATTCAACCATCTTTGCATAATTCTGCTGAGTCTTCGCATCAGAAGCACTTTCTATCATGTGCTTCTCCCACTCCTCTACACTTCCATAGCGGTCTATAAAAATCTGTTTTTGTGAATCGTTCATGTTTTCAAGCATGTCCTTAAACATAACCTGAAGCTCAGTTTCATCAAATACTGTAAAGTCCATATTATCCCCTTTCAACATTTCGTCTATTCCGGCGATAATGCGCTCAATCCTCTGCTTTTTCAGGCACAGCATTTTGCGCTGTTTCGCCAGCACACTGCTACTATCAAGATCAGGATTGTCCATGATGAGCTTAATATCAGCAAGCGGAAGATCCAGTTCTTTGAATACGAGAATCTGACCGAGCTTATCTATGGCCTTATCGTCATAAAGCCTGTATCCTGCATCATTAACTTTAGTCGGCTTTAAAAGACCGATCTCATCATAATAATGCAATGTGCGCACTGAGATACCTGTAAGCCCTGATACTTCCTTTACTGTTTTCATTTGGACGACCTCCTGTTTTCTTGATATATTCATCCTAGCTTATGACGGAACGAGAGGGTCAATACGAATTTTACAATTTTTTCTATATATCTTTACAGAAGTCGATTATTTCTTTTTTCCTTGGTTCAATATTTTCTTTGTACTCAATTGCTGTTAAACCAAGGTGTCCAGCACATTCAATATGCAAATGTCCATAGAAGTGTTCTATGCTCTGAATAATTCTGTCGCACTCACGCATACTGGGGCCTGTTCTGAGCGCAACGGAGTATCCCTTTTTACCTTCTTTTATAGAGGCATGAGGCTCATGAGTGTCGCACCAAGGAGTACATCTGTCTATGAAAGCTTTGTACTGCCCCGGTATATCAGCCCAGTATGATGGAGATACAGATACAATGATATCCGCATTATCAAATTCATCCATGATCATAGTAATATCGTCATCCATTACACATTTTGCTGTGCTGTGACATGTTCTGCATCCTTTGCAGAAGTTAAAAGAATAGTCATCTATACATATACTTTTTGTATCATATCTTGAAGAGAGCTCATTATTTATGATACTCGCAATCTCTGCGGTAGCACCGTTTTTGACTGGACTACAATTAATGATCAGCGCTTTCATTAGTTCTCCTTTACAAGCGGTATCTTATATAGCCTTACAACATCCTTAGGCTTAAAGTCATGGCTGTATCCAAACCCCAGAATATTACTTGAAGTAATGACAAAAAGGTTATCTTCATCATCGATCATTTTGGTAATTATGTTTCCCTTAACACTTTTCAATAATAGACGTTGATAATCCATATCAAAAGCCATTAAATTCTTTGAAGATTGAATACGCAAAACATCATTAACATTATGAAGTTTAATGGGATTATACCGGTCTTCTGGTATTGCGCCTATACTTTCAACTTCTGCAATCTCATCCTCATCATAAAATTCGTGAACTATACATTCCCAATCATTATAAATTGCCAGTGTGCCAGGAAGATTTACTAAAGCTCTTGACTGTTCACCGGGAGCCCATTTTTCAAATGGCAACTTATAGTCATATATCTTCTGCAATGAAGGATTTTTATCGCCTGTTATCTGGTAACAGTGAATATGGCTATAGTCTATTTCTCCATCCGAAGATTCAACCACTCTGACCACTCCATGCTTCCCATCTTCGTAGTCGATTTTATTATCTACTACCATTCCTGGAATTTCGCATAGCAGCTCTACAGTGTCAGAAGCTTTACTTTTCTTTTTGTTTTTGGCATTTTCTGCCTCAATCTCTTTAAGAACCGCCTCTTTATCAGGAATCAGCCTATCCGGCATATGATCATACATAAACTTTTCTATATAAAATGGAAGTCCGCTAATAGCTGAAATCTTGCTTATAGCATCTCCTGCAAACATCTCTTTTTTCAAAAGGTACCTGAAGGCTTTTGCTGCTATAAAATCAAGGTCAAGCATACTCACCATCGCAGAATAATTTTTAGACTCTATTCTGCCATATTCATTATAGTAATATGCTTTCTTTTTTCCGCTGCTGTATATGCTCAGTTCAAAAATGTCATCATCAAAATAGATGGTTGTGACAATGTTTGTATCAAGCGATTTTGACAAAGATACTGCAAGATTGCAGATTCTGTCAAAATCATGCTCATGTTCATTTTCAAGAATCGTATCCCAATCCTCTACAATATGCGCTACAAAATACTCTTTTCCCGGATCATATTCTTTTTTATCCGGATTATATACGTTCAAATTACAAAGTGAAGTCCCCATTTTCTATTTCTCCGCCACGAATAAACTTTTTGCATTATTTCAATTCTTTTACTATATATCTTTACATGTCTTTTTGCATAGCAACTTTAACAATTAGCACCCAATTCATATCCGTATTTCAGATACGCTTCAAGCATCTCCATAAAGGTATCGTACTCACCAAAATCATTGCTGCCAGCCTCTCCTATGGCATACTTGTGGGTATTAGCATCATAGATGAAACTGTTATCATCTACGCATCCAAACCATATGCATTTCTGATCATCGTCCCACCATTCAAATAAGCTTTCTTCATCGCATCTAAAATAGTCAAAGAAGTTGTTATTCTGCCTGTAGTATTCTTCAAGTTCATCAACAATTTTCTGCTCAACGCCATATTTATCACATATAGTCCTGAACGCCTTAATTTCTTCCTCCGAAGCAGGTGTAAGTTCAACACAATGTCCGTTGCAGACATATCCCCACTCGCTCATAGCGCAGTACTTCTCAAACAATTCCTTTAATGTCATATTCCTTATTCCTCTTTTCATTATTTCTAGCTGAAAGACACAATCTTTTTTACATATACTCTGAAAAGTTCCCCGTTCATATCTTTCAACTTTGTTTTAAGTTCACATCCATACTTCTCATAGAGCCCGACATGGCTTGTTGAAATATATACTTCTGATATACCTTCTTCTCTTGCAAGTTTTCCTACTTCTTCCATCAAAAGAGCGATATAGTGATGCCCTCTATGTTCCGGACGTGTAAAAACAAATCCCATCCACGGTGTTAGATCTGTAGAAGGAATATCATCTTTTTTAGCATAAGTACAAAATGAGATCAATTCATCTCCGTCTGTAAGTAGCAGTACTTTTGAGCCTTCGCCTACGAAGTCAAAAAAAGTCTCATTACTGAGCATATCGTAAAGAAATCTGGCTGCTTCCCAATCGCATTTTTTGATTTCATTTAGCCAGTACTCTTTTTTATCACTATCAAAATAATTGATTATTCTCATAAGATACCCCGCAGTTTTTCAAATAACCTTCTTCATATAACCACATGTAAAAGGGAAGAAATCAAACTTCTTTGTACCTATATGAACAACTCCATTTTGTTCATACCATTTGCGCAGAACAGCATTTTCTTCGACGATGCCAATATTGATCACCTTGCATCCTGCATTCTTAGCTGATTCATAAGCATGATCTAAAAGCTTTTTGCCTATGCCAAGATGCCTATGCTCAGGAAGAACAGCAAGATTATTAAGCTCACACTCTTCATTCTCCTGCATCAGAAGTGAATAGTAACCGCATGGAATTCCATCCTGCTCATATATATACATGAGACGATTCTCGTTATCCATCTGCCAAGAGAGCCTATCTTCTGTAGTTGCAAATGCAGTAAATCTCGATGCATTATCAGGTGTAAAACCAAACTCATCTGCCACAGTCTTGAAGCTCTGTCTGATTATTTCTACGCAAGTTCCGATGTCTTCTCTTTTAGCTTCTCGAATCATTTTCTCCTCCTTAACAAGCAATCATCAAATGTCTATTCACCTTAAAACTTTTTAGATATCACCATATTGCATCTACCCCAAGCTTCATCCTTGAAACTAAATGCATTCTCATCCGTCCTTCGCTCTCTAAATCCAATCTTTTCATAAAACTTCTTAGCACGAATATTCTCTGGAAAAACATTAAGATGAACTGCATTAGCATCGGGATTATCAAAGGCTTCATTAAGCGCAAGCTTTATCATCTCCCCAGCTACGCCTTTTCCTCTGACTTGAGGTGAGACTACTACGAATTTAAGCATTCCTTCGTTAGTGGTGTTATTAAGAGAATAGCAATAGAAGCCTACAACGCTACCCTCATCAGTAACCGCAACAAACGCCTTATCTCCAAACATCTCCTTTATTTCAGATAAGACTTTGCCCAGGTTATCTTTATCAAGCGGATATATCAAATGGTTCGCACTCCACATAGCGTGTGTTCTCTCGTCTGTGATCCAATCCTTTATTATGTCAAAATCGTTATCTATTTCAAACTCTCTTATCTTCATAGTTATTTACCAAAAATATAGTGTATTAATTACGCTCCCCAGTCATATTTAAATTCAAACCCATCTTCCGGTTCGCCGATTTCATACCCCAAAGCATTTGTCAGTTTATTTTTAAGGTCCAAGTACCACTCATTCCAGATATCTTCCGGCATCTCTCCCGCTATCTGTATACCGCTAGGTTCAACCGAAGCCCAGAGATCTATTCCTTCGCCTTTCCAACATGGGCCATTTTCGTTACCAGCCCAGTATGGCATAGATTCATACACTTCTCCAATCTTATCCCATACTGTATCTGGTGCCGTATAATGAATGTTCAGATTTACATCAATATTCATTTTTTATACTCCTTTCTCATACCTTAAAGTTGTGTATTACAAGACAAAAGAAACTTTTGAACATGCATCACTTTCATATGCTTTATTTTTATCGTGTATACACGACAATATCAGTTAATTTTATCGTGTACACACGACAATATTAGCCATTTTTATCGTGTGTACACGACAAAATCAGATTTGTTTATCGGATACACCGTAATAAACAGAATTTCTTTTTACAAAGAAAGCTACAATTCATCGCACTTAAGCCCATATTTCCTGAAGGCAGCTCTTTCCTCATCAAAATCATCCAGAATCGATATCTCCAGGTTATTCCTGCATTGCCCGTAAGAAGCGCCATCAATAGTAAGTTCTTGAACAATATATCCATTTGGATTTGTCACTTCTACAACATCTATATGATTCATAAACCAATCATCCGTTTTGTTATTTCTAAGTACTATAATCCAACAACGAGTCATTGAACAGCATATACTTGATCCATCAAAAGCATAGATATACTATAACAGAAAAAGAGCCATCTAACAGCAATTAATACTGTCAAATGGCTCTTATCCAACTCAGTTTTCAAGCATGCTTTTTTAGATCTTTGAGAGGATTCTCTTTCTTTCCTTCAAATTTTCTCAGGTTATCATTTCCAGTTCTGTTAGCTGGCATATAGTTTTCGTATTTCTTCTTTTGATGAGTTTCAGAATTCCATATCTCATCAGCAACAAGTCCCCACCTGGCTGCATAGTCATCACACTTTGAACACAGATGTTCTACGCTCTCTTCTGATTCTTCATTCGTACCATGTGCTCCGGATCTTTCCACCATTTCTCTTAAAAGCTGTGGATTTTCAAGCATCGGACATGGTCTTAAGTGATTCTTATTAAAAGGCTGCCCCTTATGATATTCCATGAAAAGAGGGCTCTGCAACATTTCAAGAATAGAATTGTCATGTATGTTGGTGTTAGAAAAATGTATGAAAACACAAGGCTCTGCATCACCGCTTGAATTGATATGGAAATAGTTTCTTCCACCTGCAATGCATCCGCCTACAGCTTCTCCATCATTCTGAAAATCCATTGGGAAGAAACCAGTATCACATTCATTAGAACGAATCCATCTGATACGCTCTATCATCTTTTTTCTCTGCGTCACAGTAGGCATCAGCTCTGGAACTGCATTGTTACCAACCGGCATATAGTGGAAGAAGAAGCCGAATCTTGCGCCCTTTTCTGCTATGAATTTAATAAACCCTGGATCAGTTACAGCTTCAATATTATTCCTTGTATAACATATAGATGTGCCAAATAAAATTCCATACTTTTTGAAAAGAGACATGGCGTTCATTACAGCATCATAATGGCCATCGCCTCTTCTTGCATCATTAGTCTCAGGAGTTCCTTCTATAGAGAGCATAAAGGTGATATTTCCAAGGCGTACAACCTCTTTACAGAAATCATCATCCACAAGAGTTGAATTACTAAATATTCCGAACTGTACGTCATTATGTTTTTCGGCAAGCTTAAGTATATCTGCCTTCCTTACCAGCGGCTCTCCGCCTGTCATCATATAAACATATACGCCAAGCTCTTTGCCCTGAGTTACTATCTTGTCCATATCGGCAAAAGACAGGTTATTCTTGGGACCATATGTGCCTGACCAGCATCCTGCGCAGTGCATGTTGCAGGCTGAAGTTGGATCAAACAGGATAAGCCATGGTATATTACAACCATATTTTTCTCTGTTTTTTCGTATAGTCTTAGTTCCTCTGAAGAAAGCCTCGTAGCCCAGGTTTAGCATAGTCATTCTGGCTACATGGGGATTGGTTTCATCAACTACTTTATTTATAAATTTCACCCAGCGATTATCCGGGTCTTTAAATGCGCGTCGTACTGCCTCCAGTTTTTCTGGATCAGCAGCATTCTTACCCCAAAAACGTTCTGCCTCATCTACAAGCTTCAAATAAGTTTTCGTACGATCTTCCGTCTTATCAAGATGATCAAGAAAGCTGTCGATCAAAACGCTAAAAGCCTGTCTTTGTGCTGCGTGTGTAACATTAGTTAATGCGTTCATGTCCACCTCCCAATATTCTGATCATGTATATTGACAAAATATTTATCTGATAATACATTTATATCACCGATACAGATGTCAAACAATGTATTGGCGACATTTAATACACTATTTCGCATATTGTTCAGATGATACAAATGGAGGTCAAAATGTCCACAGAGCTTGAAAAGAGAAATATAAGAAGAATGTCAAATAAGGAATCAAACAGAATAACAAAAGAATGCATATGTGATGCTTTAATAGGGCTCATGAAAGAGCACCCCTACAAAGATATAAGTATGACAATGATAATAGAAAAATCCGGTGCATCAAGAGGTTCCGTTTACAGAAACTACCCTTCAAAAGAAGATATCATGAAGGACATAACAAAGAGTATGACTGACGAACTTAGTCACTCCCTTGCTCAGGCTCTTCATAAAAAAGACAACAGATCTTACGAATGGTTTCTGACTGCATTTTCCTGGCTCCACTCCAACAAAGACATGTGTGCCCTTATCCATAATTCGAACATCTCTTTTGTCGACATGTTCTATAATGCTCTATGTCTCGCTTCAGACAACACATTTGCTGCCCAGCATGAATACATTGCCAGAGGCATTGCTGCTGCCCTTTGGGAAGTGTCACTTACATGGATAAAAAATGGAATGAAGGAATCTCCTGAATACATGGCAAAGCTATGTTCAGAAACACTACGATTAGAATGATATGGCATAATTCTAATGCCTAAATCATAAGTCTTTTCATAGCTTTTTTCTTAGATAATGTTAGTTAAGATAAGGGCAATTCCAGAAACGATCAGCATTACGATCACGATCTTTTTGACCATGCTATCGTCTATCTTCCCCGCACTAAACATTCCAGCAAGAAGCCCTATAAGCATAAACGGTGCAAGTAAAAGAGCCTTCTTAAGCGCAGCTATTGTAATGATCCCATAGATACTGTACAGGATGATCCTGAAAGTATTCTCTATTATGAACACCATGCAGATGTTCGCTTTGAATGATCTGGCATCATTCGTAGTCCTTCCTATGTAAGCTCCAAGAAGGGCCCCAACGCCATATAAACCGCACAAAATACCGGACAGAATTCCTATCACTGTCAGCAGTATCCTTGACTGTTTACTCTTTTTACCAGATGCTTCTCTTAAGAACATTTCAAGTCCAACGAGGATAACAAGCACGCCGAATATTACTTTTATTATAGTAATATCTGCATTTTTCAGGAAAAAAACTCCTGCAAGGCTTCCGATTATGACCATCACAGAAAGTGGAATACATATCTTCCAGTCTATGGATTTTCTTTCTTTGAAGCTTATTATAAGATTGGTCGGATACCCAAGCACCAATTCAACAGGCGATATATTTATATTAGCTGTGCCAAAACTCAGAATAGAGGTAAATACTAAAGTATTGGCAAATCCACATAATCCTTTAACAAAAAAAGCGCATAAAGTCGCTATTATCCAAAAAATCATTTTTCCTTCTTAATCCCTTGTACTCTCTTATAAAAATTTTAACTCTGATGGCTTGTAAAAAACTTGTCTTGCACATTCCATCAAAAGCACAGATATACTATAGCAGAAATAAAGCCACTTAACAGCATAAATACTGTCAAATGGCTTATCCAAAAATCTTTAAATTATATAATCACAACGCTTAAGTAATGATATAAAATTAGTATGGCACCGATGATATTTGTAATCAGAGTTAATATCGGAAAATAAGTCTTAACAGGAATCAGACTTATTGCATATCGCGCTACTGCACCCAAGGCACCACCAAGTGCTACAAATAGAAAATTCATATCAACCTCTATTGTCATATATACTGAAATATACTCCTACCGGTCACTCATGCCATCTGTTAACCCCTTTATCATGATCATTTCCATCGGCTGCTCATACCCCGGGATATCGACCACAAACCCACCACAATCCTTACAGCCCAGTTTTCTATATAAATGCTGAGCATCTTCATCAACCCGAGTCGATGTCATCAGCATTCCATAGCCCTGGGATTTCATATTCTGTTCCCAGTGCTGCATCAACTGAACTCCATATCCCTTTCTACGATAATCACGGTCAATAAAAAGCATGGTGCAAAATGGAGTATTATCCCAAAAAAGATTATATCTCAGCACCCCGACTATCTTACCATCTTCAGCACAGACATATCCCTGTTCGCATCTCACCTTTTCATCAAACACTAATTCCGGTAGATGCCTATCCAGGGTATGCAGATGCTATTAACACTATATTTTTTTGATAACTGTTCTGAAACTAGCTTGGCTTTTTCAGCAGTTGCTCCTGTACGAACAGGACTACAATTGATGATCAATGCCTTCATTTTGTCTTTTGCCATTCTTACATCCTCACATCTGGAGATTCAAATAGAGCTATTACCGCGCTCAGATCATCCACCTCAAAATCTGCCTGTTCCTCTTCGCCAAGAACATCCCAGTATTTCCACATCCCTTGCTTCACGCGAACAGTCTTCATCCCTATTTTATTAGCAGGTATTCTTTTGCAAAAGAAAATGGACTTGGCTGGCGGGGTGTTTGTTTTCCCCGTTCGCTTTGTCCATTGTAAATATAACACACTGATTTTTAAAATAATATACTCTAAATATACCGATTTTATACCGAAAGTATACCGATTTTATACTTTTTACTCCGTACCTCATCTATCACGGTTCCGATATCCCCATCAATACAGATAGAATGTTCACTGATATCCTCCGGACAAACTGCTTCGCCAAAATTAACGCAGGCATAGGTGGCATCCGGATTATCCTCAGTCATCTGCCAGAAGGGATATTTGATGATGCCGGGAGTGTTATATCCGACCCCCAGCTCTAAGAACAATAGTTTTCCTTTCCTGGTTCTGAGAAAGTTCTCATATCTCTCAGCCGCCTGATGCCAGCCTCTGTCTTCAACAAACTTATTATCAGATCTGAGATTCATTGTAAGAGGCTTGCCGCATTTCGGGCATCTGGGAATCAGCTGTGTCGGAATCCTCATATCATTCTGCTGCTCTACCATATCCCTGATCATTTCTTCATTTTCATATGTCTCATCATGGCATGGTTCGCTGCACTGAAATAAACCGTAATCACCCTGGGTATAAAACAGCCTGCTCTTATCAAATCCTGCCTTCTGGAAACAATGATCCACATTTGTGGTGATGACAAAATAGTCTTTATCCTTTACCAAAGAAAGC
>JAEEGH010007069.1_pt1 | contig 27168 bp, 13 predicted proteins | sample 9134181 | NCBI WGS metagenome assembly JAEEGH01 (sample SAMN16246544, study PRJNA631951) | gut metagenome | biome: gut microbiome; feature: rumen; material: DP-attached | host: Bos | place: Iran: Karaj | collected 2018-10 | reverse complement strand
CTAAAAACAACAATGGAAAAGCATAATTTTGTCACCATTGCCAATCTCACACGGGAAAAAATCCTGTATATGATTGAGATGGCAGAAGAGTTTGAGAAACACCCAAACAGGGAAATTCTGAAAGGAAAAGTCGTCGCAACCCTTTTCTTTGAGCCCTCCACTCGTACCCGCCTGTCATTTGAGACTGCCGCTAACCGGCTTGGCGCCCGAGTCATCGGTTTTGCCGACCCCAAGATTACCAGTGGCACCAAGGGTGAGACCCTCAAGGACACCATTCTCATGGTCAGCAACTATGCCGATGTCATTGTCATGCGCCACTACATCGAGGGTGCCGCACAGTATGCTTCCGAGGTGGCTCCCATCCCCATCGTCAATGCCGGCGACGGAGCCCATCAGCACCCTTCACAGTGCATGCTCGACCTCTACAGCATCTACAAGACCCAGGGCACGCTCGAGAATCTTAATATATACATGGTGGGCGACCTCAAATACGGTCGTACCGTCCACTCGCTCCTCATGGCTATGCGCCACTTCAACCCGACGTTCCACTTTGTGGCACCCAAAGAGCTGGCCATGCCGAAGGAGTACAAGATTTACTGCGACGAGCACGGCATCAAGTACACGGAGCACACGGCATTCAACGAGAAAGTCATATCCGATGCCGACATACTCTACATGACACGCGTACAGAAAGAACGCTTCAGCGACCTGATGGAGTACGAACGGGTGAAGAACGTCTACATTCTGAATAACGACATGCTTCGCCTGGCCAAGCCCAACATGAAAATACTCCACCCCCTACCCCGCGTCAACGAGATAGCCTACGAAGTGGACGACAATCCGCACGCCTACTACATCCAGCAGGCCGGCAACGGACTCTTCGCACGCGAAGCCATCTTCTGCGATGTTCTCGGCATCAGCCTCGACGAAGTACGTAACGATAAAACCATCATCCCATGAACAAGAAAGAACGCTTAGTTGCCGCCATCGAGCACGGCACCGTCATCGACCACATACCCGCCGACAAGACCTATCAGGTAGCTTCGCTGCTGGGACTCTTCAACCTGAAGACCCCTGTTACCATCGGTTTCAACTACCCTTCGCAAAAGGTTGGGAACAAGGGCATTATCAAAGTCAGCAACAAGTTCTTTACCGACGACGAGATTTCCCGTCTCTCCGTCGTAGCGCCCAAAGTCATTCTCAACATCATCCGCGACTACGAAGTGGTAGAGAAGAAAACGGTGGAGACACCCGACGAAATACGGGGTATTGTGAAGTGCAACAACCCGAAGTGCATCACCAACAACGAGCCTATGAGTACTCACTTCCACGTTGCCAACGGCATTCTGACCTGCCACTACTGCGAGAAGGAGCAGGACATCAACAAAGTGGAGCTTTGTTGAATTGACAATTGATAATTGATAATTGATAATTATGACTGAAATACCCATACTACTGCTGACCGGCTATCTTGGCAGCGGCAAGACAACATTGCTGAACAGAATCCTGTCGAATAAGCGCGGCATCAAGTTTGCCGTCATCGTGAACGACATCGGCGAGGTAAACATCGATGCTGACCTCATTGAGAAAGGTGGCATCGTCAACGAGCAGGACGACAGCCTTGTCGCCCTGCAAAATGGTTGCATCTGCTGTACGCTGAAGATGGACCTTGTGCGCCAGTTGGAGGACATCATCCAGATGCAACGCTTCGACTACATCGTCATCGAGGCGAGCGGCATCTGCGAACCCGGCCCCATAGCACAGACCATTTGCTCGATACCCCAGATGGTTCCCGACATGGCGTGCCAGCCACGCCTGGATGCCATCGTCACCGTCGTAGATGCGCTACGCATGAGAGACGAGTTCGAGGGTGGCCTCAACCTGACCCGCCCGGACATTGACGAGGAAGACATTGAGAATCTGGTCATCCAGCAGATTGAGTTCTGCAACATCGTACTGCTGAACAAGGCTGCCGAGGTTACCCCCGACGAATTGGGACGTACACGCCAGATTATCCGTTCGCTCCAGCCGAAGGCGGAAATCATCGACACCAACTATGGTGACGTGGAACTCGACAAGATTATCAACACCGGCATGTTCGACTTCGACGAGGTAGCCACCTCAGCCACCTGGATTCAGGAGGTGGAACGCCATGACGAAGATGAGGAAGAGGATGAGGAAGAGGAAGCTCACGAACACCATGAGCACCATGAGCACCACCATCATCATCACCACCATCACGACGACGAGGGTGAGGCCGAGGAATATGGCATTGGCACCTACGTCTACTATGCCCGCCGCCCGTTCAGCATCGGACTGTTCGATGAGTTTGTTGCCCGCAAGTGGCCCAAGGGCATTATCCGCGCCAAGGGCATTTGCTGGTTCAAGGACGAACAGGACATCTGCTATGTCTTCGAACAAGCCGGCAAGCAGGTCAGCCTGCGAAACGCCGGACAATGGTATGCCACCATGCCGAAAGACGAACTGCAACAGTTGCTGGAGCAAAGCCCTGGACTGAGACGCGACTGGGACGAGCAATACGGGGACCGCATGCAAAAGCTCGTATTCATAGGCCAACACTTAGACAAAGAACTGATTGCACAGGAATTGGATTTCTGCTTAGCATAAAACATTAGATAACTATTATGAAACGACTACATCTACTACTACTGATAGCCGCCTTGATGACAATGGCGAGAGTTACTGCCCAAGTACGGGTGGTTGAAGACCTGAACTTCGGATGGAAATTCCACAACGGGGATGTTGCAGGAGCAGCGCAAACGACATTCGACGACAGCCAATGGCGAACGGTCAACGTGCCACACGACTTCCTCATCGAGCAAGCCTGGGTGGCTCCTGCACCCGATGAGCAGGCTGACAATGACGATCCTGCTGCCAACATCAAAAGCAGGTTGTCAAGCCGGGGATTCAAGGAAATGGGAAAGGCTTGGTACCGTTACTGTCTGACCCCTTCCGACTCCCTAAAGGGGCGCCGTCTTCTGCTCGACTTCGGAGGCATCATGTATGTAGGCGATGTTTACCTGAACGGTGTACGTATCGGTGGCACCGACTATGGCTATGTCGGATTCCAGATTGATGTCACTGACAAGTTAAGATTCGGAGAGCAAAACGTCATTGCTGTCCTGGCCGACACCCGCGAACCTAAGAATTCCCGCTGGTACACAGGTGGCGGACTATTCCGCAATGTCCGTTTAATAGGCACTGACAGGGAACTCTTCTTCGAGCGCCACCCGCTTTACATCACTACCCGCAATAACCAGTTTGTCACCGTCTCTGCTGAGTTTACCAACCGAGGGCGCAACAAGTCAGTAACCATCGGCACACAGATTTACGATCCTGACGGGAAATTGGTGTACGACGAAAAGGTCAGAAAGTCTCGCAAGACCCCTTCACGTACAACGGAAGTCCAGCTGCCTGAGATCGAGATACCTTCTCCACAGCTGTGGGACACCGAGACTCCCCGTCTCTACAAAGCCGTGGTGACACTGTATCGCGAAGACGGCAGCATCAGCGACCAGACTTCTTCCACGTTCGGTATACGCACACTGGAGTTCAATCCCACGTTTGGCATGAAGCTTAACGGCAAGAAGGTGCTATTGAAAGGCTATGCCAACCATCATACGCTCGGAGCATTAGGTGCAGCCGCCTATCCACGGGCCATCGAGAAGCGTATCCAGCTGATGAAGCAATATGGCATCAACCACATCCGTACCTCGCACAATCCCTACAGCCGCGAGTTTATCGAGCTGTGCGATAAGTACGGTATCCTCGTTGTCGACGAGCTTTATGACAAATGGACACGCCAGCATACCGGCGGGCGTGTCGCCTTCGAAGAGCTCTGGCAGCATGATGTGCCCGAATGGATCAAGCGCGACCGCAACTCACCGTCGGTCATTCTTTGGAGTCTTGGCAATGAACTGCAGCAGGACCCCAACCAGCCATTCAACGACTTCGGTGTGACGATATTCCGACTCCAGAAGACGCTATTGCAGCGCTACGACTCCACCCGTCTGGTCACTGTAGCCATGCATCCACGCTACCGCCATTGGGAAACCGACTCATTACCCTGCGATCTGGCCATGATTACCGATGTGCAGGCCTATAACTATCGGTATATGTACTTCCCGGGCGACTACCGTCGCTTCCCGTGGATGAAGTTCTACCAGAGCGAGGCTTCAGTGGCAGCTATGGGTCCCAACTACTTCGAGATGAACCTCGACCAAGTCATCGGACTGGCCTACTGGGGAGCCATCGACTACTTAGGTGAAAGTCAGGGCTGGCCCGCTAAGGGATGGAGCCAAGGCGTGTTCTACATCGACCTTGAGCCCAAGCCCAAAGCCTATCTCATGAAGAGCATGTTCTGTCCCGACGAGCCTATTGTGCATATAGGCATCATCGACAGGAAGGGAGACCAGATGTGGAACGGTGTACAAACCGGCAACGATGGCATGAGCGACCATTGGAACCGTGCCAACGGACAGCAGCTGTCACTCTATACCTACACCAACGCCGAAGAAGTGGAACTGGTGGTCAACGGAAAGAGCTTGGGACGAAAGCAGAATGTGAAAGACCCGAAAAGCCGTAACCAAATCAGATGGAACAACATCGGTTACCAACCGGGTTATATAGAGGCCATCGCCTTCAACAACGGGAAGGTGGTAGCCCGCCACAAGATAGAGACAACGGGTGAAGCCGTCAAGTTGGTGGCAGAAAGTGACAACGCCCAGTGGAAGGCCGACGGCATGGACCTGCAGCACATACGCATCACAGCCGTCGACAGCAAAGGATGCCGCGTACCCGTTGCCACCGGTGAAGTGACTTTCGCCGTAGAAGGCAGCGCCAGTATCGTCGGCGTTATCAACGGCGACATCAACAGCAACGAGATGACTGTAGGCAACAAGCGCTCACTCTTCAACGGCACTTGCACCGTCATCCTCCGTTCCAACCGTACCCCCGGCAAGGTCACCGTCACTGCCACCAGTCCTAACCTGAAGCCGGTGAAATTGAAGTTGCAGACGAAGTAGCAAAAGGACCATGGAGTGAAATAATAAAAATATCTGAATTCCTTTGGTAGAATCGAATAATTGTTGTATCTTTGCGCAATTAAATGATTGAGAGCACGTCGTACATGCATTCATACAGAACACTACTAATCACCGTCATAGCAGCACTGCTTGCCGCTTCGCCCTTGAAAGCCCAGCAGTTACAGGCCTCGTTGTCGCACTTTTCGACAGACGACGGACTGGCCAGCAACGCCATCGCACATATCATACAGGACGACTATGGCTATCTGTGGATAGCGACGTGGAATGGTCTTTCCCGATTTGACGGCTACAACTTCTACAATTACCGCACGGGCAACGCCAGCCACATACCCAATCTGCATAACCGCATCTACAGTTTGGCGCCCGACCTATCGCAGAATATCTGGATGAGGATGTATGACGGTCGCGTGTTTGTGCTGAACCGTCAGACGGACAAGATTGTGAATCCCTTCGAGAACGTCAGCGGCAGCGAGGAATACCGGGCCTCATTCCCCCTGTTTGTGATGAGTGGCGGTGACGTGCTGGGAGCCATCGACGGTGTAGGCATGTACAAGATGCGGATGGACAAGGCTGGGCAGTTTGACATGCAACTCATCACGACCACTAACATGACCGTCAAATGCATAGCCGAAGGTTATCACGACGACATCTGGGTAGGTACCGACAAGGGATTGCACCGCGTTGACATCGGCAACCTGAGTGTTGAGCGCAAGGGATTGTTTGAGGACGAGGAAATCACCGCCCTCTATTCCAATGGCTACAACGTCTTTGCCGGGTGCAAGAGCGGCAGCATCTACCTCTACTCCTACGGTCAGGAGCCTACCCAGTTGCGACGTCCGTCGGGTATCGGCATCCTGAGCGTATTCGTCGACAGCCGTGGTATCGTCTGGTTTGCTGACGACCGCTTCGGAGCATCCAGGCTGAAAAGAGATACCGGCGACGAGAAGCACTTCGAACAACGGGTACCGGTGCCTGAGCATGACGGAACGGGCGGTGTGTTCAACGAGACCGACGGCACTGTATGGATCAGGATGAACCACGGTGGCTACGGCTACTACAACCGCGAGACCGACGAAGTGGAGTACTTCCACAACGACCCGTCGAACCCGTGGAACCTGTCGAACACGGTTAATGCCTCCGTCGAGTTGCCCGAGGGCGTGGTATTCATGTCGACCAGCCGTCGCGGATTAGAAAGGCTAGAAATCCTCAAGAACAACATTACACGTACCTTACTCCTTCCTGGAGCAGAGTCACCCATCGACAACGAGATACGCGGCATGTTTTACGACAAGCAACGACAACTGCTGCTCATGGGCAACAAGAACAACACGCTGTTTGTCATACGTCCCGACGGAAGCCGCACCACCATTACCCAAGACCAGAACGGCAATCCCATAGGCCGTACCTACGGCATCTCACAGGACTCGAAAGGCAACTACTGGCTCAGTTCGAAGGACCACGGACTGTTCAAGATGAGCCCCACTGCCAGCGGAGGATTCACCCTGCAAAACTACTGCCACAACGATGACGACAAATACAGTCTCAGTTCGAACGCTGCCTACCAGACCGTAGAGGACAAGCAGGGCAACATCTGGATAGCCACCTACGGAGGAGGCGTCAACGTTCTAACCCATGACAAGCAGGGCAAGCCCATCTTCCTGCATGCCAAGAACGAGATGAGGAACTATCCGCGCAACTCGTTCATGAAGGTGAGGACCATCGCCATGGACAGCGAAGGAAAAATCTGGGCGGGTAGTACCGACGGCATACTCATCATGTCGCTCGAAGGCCGCAAGGTGAACATCAGGAAGATGGAGAACTCGAAACAGCAGCCTGAGAGCATTCTCCAGAGTACCGACATCGTTTATTTAGCCCGTGACAGCAAAGGCACCATGTGGGTGGGAACCAACGGTGGTGGACTGGCCCACACCACCGGCAAGGACTCGGATGGCGAATGGCTGTTCAACTCGTTCAACAGCAGCGACGGACTGCCTTCCGAGGAAATCAAGAGCATCACCTTCGACCTGTCGGGCAACGTATGGTTTGCCACCGAGCACATTTTGTGCTCGTATAACATCTCGAAGAAGATATTCACCACCTTCTCCAATCTTGACGGCGTGGACGAGACTATGTGCTCGGAGGGTTCGGCCATCACCCTGCCCAACGGCAACATACTCTTCGGCACACTTAACGGTTACTACACCGTAGACCGCAAGAAGCTCATCACGGATAACGGTTCGATGCTGAAGCTTCGCATCACCGACTTTTTCATGGATGGCGAACTGATAAGCCCTCAGCTGAACAACTACTTCGACTACTACGTGCCTGACGCCAAGAAAGTGGTGCTGCCAGAGCATAATACCGAGTTTGCCTTCCGCTTCACGGCCATGAACTACCAGTTGCAACACCGCATACACTACCAGTACATGCTGGAAGGCCATGACACCAACTGGAAAAATGCCGGCAAAGACCGCATGGCACACTATTCAGGGGTACCTACGGGTACTTACCGCTTTAAGGTGAAGGCTTTCCTACTGGAGTCGCCCGACAAGTTTGACATGCGAGTCATCGAAGTGGTAGTGCCACCCTACTTCCTGCTCTCCTCACATGCCGTCTGGATATACATGCTGATTATTGCGGCACTCTCCATCGGCATCATGTTCTTCAGACAGGAACAAATACGGAAGAAACATCCCCAAGCAGAAGCAGTAAAGACGGCTTCTGCCCCCTCAAGGACCCCAATATGGAAGAAAAAGAAGGTAGAAGAAGAAAAAACTGACGAATATGAGCTGATAAAAGAATAATTTTTCGTATCTTTGCAACCGAAAAGGAGAAACAATAAGGGTCGTACCTGATAGATCGGGATACTCTACAATAAAATCAAAAAATCGGGATGACTTCTCTTGCCAATGGCGGGCCATGTTATTACCCTGTATAGGGGAGCTTTGAAAAAGCCGGTGGATTACAAAGACGGAGAGCGCCCACATCGTGTGAAACTGGAGTTTTCACCAAATCATCGGTACGACCCCTTTTTACGTTGAACATTGAACGTTGAACATTGAACGTTGATAATCCATAACTCAAAACTAATCATCATCATGTTTTCTGGTATTATTGAAGAATTTGCTACCGTCGTAGCTATTAAGCGTGACCGCGAGAACCTTGACTTTACACTCACTTGCTCGTTCACTGGCGAACTAAGTATTGACCAGAGTGTCGCCCACAATGGCGTTTGCCTGACCGTGGTCAGCATAGAAGGAGACAACTATACCGTCACCGCCATGAAGGAAACCCTCGACCGTTCAAATTTGGGACTGCTGAAGGTGGGCGACAAAGTGAACGTGGAACGCTCGATGCTGATGAACGGACGATTAGACGGGCACATCGTACAGGGACATGTCGACATGACAGCGCGCTGCACCGCCATGGAGGATGCTGACGGCAGCACCTACTTCACCTTCGGCTATGACTTTGACGCAGAGAAAGCACAGCGGGGATACTTCACCGTCGACAAAGGGTCGGTCACCGTCAACGGCGTATCACTTACCGTCTGCAACCCCACCCAAGACAGTTTCCAGGTGGCTATCATCCCCTACACGTTTGAGCACACCAACTTCCAGGACATCCGCGTAGGTAGCGTCGTCAACCTCGAGTTCGATATCCTCGGCAAGTACATAGCCCGCCTCACTCAATTGCTTTCATGAGGAAGTCAACGGCACCGTTGACACCAAACTTGCGCACATCGAGCGAAATGTCGTAGTTGCGCGCGTCGGTCCAGTCACTACCCGTGAACGTCTTCGTATAGAGTTCACGGCTGTAGTCGTTGTCGACCACCATGGCGGCAGCAGCCTGTTCATCGAGGTCATACTTCTCGGCAATGCGGCGCTTGCGACAGTCGAGCGAGGAATGGATGAAGATTTTCAGCGCATTGGGATGGTTCCTGAAGATGTCGAAGCCGCAGCGACCGATAATGATGCACGACTCCTCGGCAGCAATCATTCGTATAGCCTCGGCCTGCGCCTTGAACAGCTCCCGGCTCGTCTGGTCGTGCTCGGCACCGTTGTACTCGGCACCAGCCATATACGTGCGATAGAAATTGGTGAAGTCGTCGCGCCACAAAGGGTTGCGCGCCTCAATCTTCTCCACCGCATCCTCAACGGCACTGACACGACGTGCCACCTCGTTCAGAATCTGCTTGTCGAGCAATTTCACACCCAGTCTCCGCGCCAACTCGGCGCCAATCTCATGTCCGCCGGTACCAAACTGGCGGCTAATGGTTATGACGAATTTCTCCTCCTTGTTCATAGCGTTACGTTTTAAAGGTTAGTTCTATGTCGCAAAGTTAGTAAATCTTTTTGGAACGACCAAAAATATTCCCGACTTTTCCTAAAAAAAATTGAAAAAGCCTCTCCACCTTATATATATATAATAAGGTATAGGGTAACACCCGGAAAGTCGCAAACGTTTACGAAAAAAAGCTTAAGAAAGATTTCCGTTATTGAAATAATATTTGTAACTTTGCGCCAAAATATTACATTATTTAATTAAAACTACTAAAATCTATGTCTGTTAAATTCAAGAGTACTTTTCGAACGACACTCCTACTGTGTCTGCTCTTGGTCACGGCAAGTGTGAAAGCACAGACCACTGCCAAGGGTACGGTTACAGACTCTAACGGCGAAGCCGTCATCGGCGCAACCGTTGTAGAGAAGGGGAATCCCAAGAATGCAGCAGTGACCGATTTCGACGGAAACTTCACGCTGAAGCTGCAGAAGGGTAAGACAGTCACCATCTCTTACGTCGGCATGGTAAGCCAGGACGTTGCTGCGTCGGCTAACATGCAGGTGGTGCTGAAGGACGACAACGCCGCTTTGGAAGAGGTGGTGGTGGTGGGTTACACCAGCAAGGCACGTAAGGACCTGACCGGTTCGGTAGGTTCCATCAGTGGTGCCAAGTTGGAGATTGTGCCGGTAACATCGGCTGCTGTAGCCCTGCAAGGTAAGATTTCCGGTGTGCAGGTGACGACGGTTGACGGTCAGCCAGGTGCCGATGTCAACATCCGCGTACGTGGCGGCACCTCGGTAACCCAGGAAAACCACCCGCTGTTTATTGTGGACGGTTTCCAAGTTGACAACATCAACGACATTCCCCCTTCGGACATCGCCTCTATTGACGTGCTGAAAGACGCTTCGCTGACAGCCATCTACGGTGCGAAGGGTGGTAACGGCGTAGTTGTGGTAACCACCAAGAGTGCCAAGGAGGGCAAGGTGCAGGTGACGTTCAACGGTGACCTGAAAATCAGCCACATCTCGAAGACGCTCGACTTGATGGATGCCCAGCAGTTTGCCAACTATCAGTACCAGTGGCACTCGTGTAACGGTACGCGTTCAACCAATGGTAAGTTCTTCCGTGCCAATTTCGGTAATCCCTACGACCTTGACATGTACAGTTCCCTGCCCTCTCACGACTGGCAGGACGAGGTAATGGGCGAGACTCCCGTCAACTACTCGGCAAACGTGACTATCGGCGGTGGCTCGGACAAAGTGAAGTTCAACCTCTCACTGACCCAGAGCGAGGACAAGGGTATTATATTAGGTTCGGGTGTGCGCCGTACCAATATTAACTTCAAGACCAACGTCCAGGTAACGAAGAACTTCAGCATTCAGTTCAACCCCAAATTCTCGTTCCGTCGTGACGAAGGAGCCGGTGGTGAGCATGTGGGAACCGGCGGTATCATTGACGTCTTGAAGTATCGTCCCACCAACGGTCTGCGTGAATTTGGCTATGTTGACCCAGCCTACGCCGACCCTGCTGAGGAGGAGCTGTTCAACTACACCAACCCGAAGAGCGACATCGCCATCAACCAGCTCATCAAGCATGCTTATACCTATACCAATGCCGTTGCATTGGAGTGGAAGCCCATCAAGGGCCTGAACCTTCGCTCGGAGGCTACGCTTGGTCTGGCATGGACGGACCAGAGCCGTTTCTACGGCGGTTACACCAGTGAAGGCCAGAAGGCTATTCACAAGAACCAGCCTTTGGCAAGCCTCAGCAACACGAAACGTACAAGATACGTTTGGACAAACACGGCTGCTTACAACATGACGCTGAAGGAGGATCACAATCTGTCGTTCCTGTTAGGCCAGGAAATTTATGAGACTCAGATACGCAAGAACGATGTGACCAACCATCTCTTCCCCGCTGCATTCACTGCTGGTGAGGCTTGGAACAACATGAACTTCGGTACGCCATACGAGACGACCTCTTCGCTCTCAACCCCGGACCGCACAGCGTCATTCTTCGGACAGGCCAGCTATAATTACAAGCACAAGTACCTGGTTTCGGGAACAATGCGTGCCGATGCCTCCACCCGCTTCGCTCCTGGCTATCAGTGGGGCTACTTCCCCTCCATCAGCGGTGCATGGGTACTCTCAGAAGAGCCCTTCATGAAGGACATCGACTGGATTACCCAACTGAAGCTGCGTGCCGCCATCGGTCTGGCCGGTAACAACCGCATCGATGCCGACCTGTATCGCGAACTCTATAAGATTAATTCATCAGGTGGCCCTGGCTTTGGTGAAGTAACCCCGCTGGGCGAGCAGTATTATGGAAACTACAATGACGATGAGTTCTACAACCACGAAATCAAGTGGGAGACCACCATCACCCGCAACCTGGCTGCCGACATCTCGCTGTTCAACGGACGACTGACCATCACGCCCGAGGTTTACTGGAACACCACCCGCGACCTGCTCTACAAGCAGAACTTGCTGCCGGTGGGCTATACCAGCCAGATGAGGAACATCGGTCAGGTGACCAACAAGGGTGTCGAGTTGAGTATTAGCGGCGACATCATCCAGGGCAAGGACTACGTACTCTCTGGCAGTCTGACCTTCGGCCACAACAAGATGAAGATTGACAAGCTGAACGGTACAGATGACGAGCGCTTCGAGGAAGGCAAGCGCTGGAAGTCAAGCTACAAGGACTACCTGCTGCGTGTAGGCGATGAAGTCGGCTTGATTTATGGTTTCGTTTACGACGGTCTCTACACCTTTGACGAGTTCTACTTCGACCCTCAGAACAACTATCAGGCAGTTCCCTGGGGTTCGAGTGCAGCCGACAACGGTACCAGCAGCAACTGCGCTCCCCGTGAGGACGGCTACGTGACGGTTATCAACGACATTTCGGGTGAGTCAAACAGCGGTATCGCCACTCTGCCCGGCAAGATTAAGTTCAAGGACTTGGACGGTGACGGACGCATCACAGAAAACGACCGTACCGTTATCGGTAACACCAACCCGAAGTATCAGGGTGGTTTCGGTCTGAGCGGACAGTACAAGGACTTCGACTTCACTGCCAACTTCACCTATATGCTCGACTTCGACATTAACAACGCTACAGCCTACACCCTGTCGTCGTCGGAGAGCAACAAGAACCGCTTCTTCAACGTTCTGGCAGACTTTGCCGATGGTTGGCAGTATAATGATATTGACGGAAGCATCACAGGCACAAAGGGTGACATTCTCTACAAGGCCTACTATCTCACCGACCCTGTCAGTCTGTACAAGAGCGGCAACCAGAACCGCAGTCTGTGGAACCCAACCGACGTGACCAAGAAAGTGTGCCACTCCTACTTCATTGAGGACGGTTCGTTCCTGCGCTGCTCGGACGTGACCATTGGTTATACGCTGCCAAAGAAGCTGACCGAAAAGGCCGGCATATCGAAAGCCCGCTTCTACGTGTCAGGCTCCAACCTGTTCATCATCACCAAGTACACAGGTTACGATCCTGAGGTTGACATTCAGACTGGCCTTGTGCCGGGTATGGACTACAACCGCTACCCGCGTAGCCGTACCTTTGTATTCGGTACTAACATCACATTTTAACTGATAATTGATAATTGACAATTGATAATTATGAGAATCAAGAATATCCTATTGACTGGAATTGCCGCCTTGGTACTGACTTCCTGCAACAATTATCTGAACGTTGACGCCCCCTCCGCTTACTCTGAAGAGTTCGTCTACAGTCAGAAGTCAGAGATTGAGCGCGCGCTCAACGGCGTCTACGCTCATGCCCTTGTCGGCGACCTGTACGGCAATGCCTATCAGCTGACCTTTATCTACAACAGTGATGTAGACATACAAATCAGTTCCGACGGCAGCCACGAGCACAACTCCTACTCGCGCTACGACTGTGACGACGAAGGCAGCGACATCCTGAAGTTCTGGACCGCTGCCTACAGCCTGGTGGAATATTGCAACAAGTTCATCAGTTCAGCCGAGAACAGCAAGTTCTATCTCAATATCGACAACGACCCCGAATGGAGTCAGGATGGCCAGGTGCTGCAGTGGATTGGCGAGGCCAAGTGCCTGCGTGCCATGATTTACCACGACCTTGTGGTGATGTTCGGCGACGTGCCCTTCACCTTCACGCCTGCTTCCAAGCGCGATGAATATGTTATTCCGGTCACTGACCGTCAGGTTATTCAGGATGCCCTGATTGCCGACCTGAAGGAGGCTTCACGCAGCATGTCACCTGCCAGCAGCGTCACCGTCGAGCATTGCTCGAAGGAGTTTGCCCAGGCCATGATTGCCCGTATTGCCCTGACTGCCGGCGGCTATTCGCTTCGTCCCGACAAGAGCGACGTGCGTAATTACGGAACGATGCAGCGTCCTGACAACTACCGGGATTACTACCAGACGGCACGTGCCTACGCCGACTCTGTCATCTCGTCGGGTTCGCACGACCTGAGAGCCGAGTATCAGAACGTGTTCGTTAATGAGTGCAATTACCAGATAGTCAACAATGACGACCCCATCTTCGAGATACCTTTTGCAAAGGAGTCGACAGGCAACACCGGCTATATTCAGGGACCCACCTACTCGTCATACGAGAACAAGACGACAGGCGTCTGGGGTGAGACGAAAGGCAATGGCCGTCTGCACGCTTTCTACCGTTTCCTGTTCCGCGATAATGACAAGCGCCGCGAGTTTGTCAACGGACTCTGGTACTACACCTACCGCATTGACGACACCAACACGCAGGTTGACTCCATCATTATCCGCAACGACTACTCCGTACACAACAACAAGTGGTCGAAGCTGTGGACTGCAGAGGGTTCCGCGCTTGGCAATGTCTCTACCGGCTCCACCGGTATCAACTTCCCCTACATGCGCTATGCTGACGTACTGCTGATGTACGCCGAGGCTGCCAATGAACTGGATGGCGGTCCCTCCGACCCCAAGGCAGTCTACTGCCTGACCAAGGTACACAGCCGTGCCTTCACCGATGGCGATGCGGCCTTCATCTCGGAAGCTGTCGGCAGCAAGGAAGCTTTCCAGAAGGCAGTGATGGACGAGCGCAAATGGGAGTTTGCCGGCGAGAACGTCCGCTGGCGTGACCTCGTGCGCACCAACACCCTTTCCGAGGAGCTGATGTACAGTTTCCTGCGCTACCACGCAGCCGGCATGGCTGGTGACTCAGGCTTCGAAGAGGCTATCAACGAGCACGATGGCAACACGTTCAACTACAAGCCGCTGACCATGTACTACCACAAGTACTACGCTTCGGAAGGCACCGACCAGCAGAAGCTGATTGCCCACCGTATGATCAAGAACCAGCTGTATGGCTATGTCGTGAACGAGGCCTACAGTTTTGACCTGACATACCCTAACCAGTCGCTTCCCAGCCTGCGTCTGTACAATCCCTACACACGCCTCAGCCAGCCGACGACCAGCCAGATCCGCACTTTCGGTTTTGCTGCTGAAGGCTGGAGCAATGCCAAGTTCTACAACTGGTTCAACGATGCCACAGCGCAGCCCAACAACCAGTGCAAGTACAGTTTCTACGGCTACATCCGAACCGACGACAACGGCAACATCTGGATTATCCGCAACGGTGTGCAGGAGCAGTTCAACTCCATTCCCTCAGCCCAAACGTTGCCTGCCGTCCGCTACATTCTCCCGTATCCTAATCAGGTCATCCAGCGTTCGTCTGGTGCCTATAAGAACTACTATGGCTATTAATAACACTAAGCATTCATAAGATATGAAAAAGATACTGAATAGCATCATGCTACTCCTGCTGGCAGGCACCTCGGCACTGATGGTGTCGTGCAAGGACGACGACAACAATGCCGCCCCTGGCACCGACAGAGAGTTTATGACCATGTTCATTTGCGACAACACTCGCGGCAAGGGAACCGACTACCCTTACAACAGCGGACTTGACGGTGCCTATCCCCACGGCAACACCATCCACCTCTACTGGTATGGCGTGAACGACTGTGCCGGCTACCAGATACAGATGAGCCTGCAAATCAAGGTGAGCGGCGGTGCCGAGGCCTGGAAGAAGGTGCAGGGCACCAGCGACCTGCTGCTCGACACCATCGTTGGCCCCAAGCAGCTCGACCTGCTCCTCAAGGACCTGCAGTACTCTACCAACTACCGTTTCGCCATCCGTGCCCTGTCGAAGCTCGACAAGAACATTCTGGGCGACGAGTCAACCTTCGCCCACGCCTCCAACTGGTACGGACACGGCAATGGACGCCAGTGGCAGGAGTACCTTGGCATTACCACCAACGACCGCTACCCCACCCCGATGGCCATCTACGTCAACCAGGCTGAGACCACCGAGAAGGACATGCACGTCTACTTCAACACCAACATCAGTCAGTTGGGGCTCAACCTGAGCGATGAAGACGACAAGGACAAGTACGATGCCTACCACGAGAACTTCAACATCGACGCTGACGGCAACTTCGGCTATAAGTACCTCACCGTGCAGCCCTCGCCCAACAATCCCAACTCGACTGTTGACGAGAAATGGAAGAAGTACGAGATTACCGACGAAGACCGTGCCCGAGGCTATGTGGTTGTGACTGGCCTGACGCCTAACTCCGTGTACGTCATCGACGTCATTGATCCTCGCGTGCCTGTGGCCATCGACTCGAAGTACAACACCTGTACCGCCCGTTCTGACGGACAGCCTGGTGCTCCTATCCTGCTGTCGCACGACGAGCTGTTAGCTCAGGCCGGCAGTCTGGAGATTCCCAAGAACGATGCCAAGCGTGCAGACGTGTTCGGTCCGATGGCCGAGAAGTACAACGCTGCCCCTATCACGCCGACGCTCTACAACTTCATCTCGAACACCGACTATGCTGAGGGACAGACCTTCATGCTGGAAGGTGGAAAGACCTACTATCTCGACGGCAACGACATCACCTGTAAAGGCTTCGTGCTGCGTACCGACCCCAAGGACGTTGCTGAAGGAAAGCGTGCCAAGGTGATATGCGGTATCGGCAACAGTCCTGCCGTCTTTACCCAGGGCACCGAGGGTCGTCAGTGGGATGGCTGCCCCTACTCCATGTTCACCTTCGGCCGTTCGCCCGAAGCTGGTGAAGGCGGTGAAATCTACATGAAGAAACTGGCCTTCTACGACATCGATTTCGACAACCCCGAGTGCTTCAACTATGGCGACCAGAAGGCCGGCATCGGTAACGCTACCGGTAACTACTTCTTCAACATGTTCAGCGACGGTATGGCCGTGACGCTCGACTCGCTGGTTATCGAGAACTGCTCGTTCAAACGCATTGTCCGTGGCTTCGTCCGCGAACAGGGTCCCAACTACAAGCTGTGGAACCACGTGCTTATCAAGAACAACATGTTCTACGACTGCGGCTACTACTCCAACGGTGCCGGCGGCTACTGCTGGATTGACGGTGCCGGCAACAACGGCAAGACCAACATGCTGGCCGACTTCAAGGCCGTCGAGAACACGTTCTACGACTGTCCGTTCCCTGCCTTCATCAAGCAGCAACTCAGCGAAGAGTTCAAGTACGAAGGCAACTCCAGGTGGAACATCACCTTCTCGAACAATACGCTCGTGAACTACAACACCCGTGGCGACGGTGCCATCTTCAAGCTGACCCGCGTTCCCAACGGTTCGATATTCAACGTAGAGAACAACCTCATCATCCTGTGCAAGCAGGCTGGCGACCAGCGCGTGCTGGCACAATGGGGTGCCTACGTTGCCGATACTGAGATGCAGGCTGATGGTTCTTCAGGTGTGGCTTCGCTGAACTTCAACAACAACTGGTCGACCAACAACGACCTGACCAACGGTTCCATCTTCAGCTCGCGTGCCTGGGATAACGAGAAAGACGGCTTCGGCTTCCTCGTAGCCAACGGCAAGGCCACGCTGAACGGTTCGCTGAAGGTAGCCGTTGCCGACATCTCGGCCACCGACCTGCTGATCAGTCCCTGTCCGCCGCACATCGCTGCTACGGCAGAAGACCAGAACATGCATCGCGCCGACGCTTTGGACGGCACTGCCACTACCCAGTATAACGTGAACCTGTATTTCAAGAACAAGGACAACGACATCTATAAGAACAATGTAGGTGCCGCACGTTGGAGGAAATAATAATTGATAATTGATAATTGACAATTGACAATTGATGATTATGAAGACATTCAAGAAATCAATATTTGCAGCATTGGCAGTAGTGGCAGGCATCGGCCTGACCACTGCCTGCAGCGAAGCCAACGAGTATGAGCACTCCGACACCAACAACAAGTCGTGGGTAAGCAATTACAACGACTCCACGGCAGTGCCCCATCCCGAAACGCTGGCCAACACCAGGTGGGTACGCGGCTCAGGCATCAAGACCAATGCCTACGGGCAGGACGTGCAGGGCTTTGTCGAGAGCCTCAGTTTCGTGACGGCCGACTCTGTAGCCGTCAAGATGAGCCAGGGTGCTACCCAAGGTACTTGGGTCGACGACTCCAACACGGAGGCTCTGCCCCTCTACGAGTATTCCTACAGCACTTCAACGGGCAGAATCCAGATTCTGCAGCGCACTGAGAACAAGGGTACCGTCACCAAGAAGGCTATCTTCATCGGCGTAGCCGTCAGCGGAAGCCAGGAGACCATCACCATCGTACACTATGGTGACACGCCTGCCCAAACCTATCTTGTGAAGCAATAATCCCCACCCCGCCCTCTCTCCGCTAAAGGGAGGGGGTGGGGTTTTCTCTTAATCAGATAATGAGTTATTAACCTCACTTTTTATTAATTTAACTAATTAGTTTTATGAAAAAATTATTTACTTTAGCGCTGGCCCTTATGGGCTTTATCGGTGCTGCCAATGCAGCAACGGTAGCTGACATTGCGCCCCTGAAGCACAGTTATGTGCTGGTGTGCGAGGACTTGGGAGCACGTCCTGGCAAGGGCAATTTGTTTGGTGACAACCACTTCCTGGATGTTACCGGCGGTTCGACGGCAACCAACAAGGGTTCTGTCGACCTGTCTGTAGCCGACGGTGTGCTGGTTACTGAGGAAATCGCCGCCAAGTACGGCGAGTATGGCAAGCACCTGAACTTCCTCCGTCTGAAGAAGACGCAGGACGTGATTGCCATGAGCGTTACTGCCAAGTCGAAGGTGATTATCTTCTATCAGGACAACAACAAGGACGACCGCTATCCCGTGTTCGCCAAGGACGCTGGCCTGAGCGACCGCTTTGCCGACGGTGTACGTTCTGAGAGAAGCTCTGGCGAGGAAGGCATGCCTGCCGTTAACCTCAGAAGAATTGAGTGGACTGCTACCGACGACGGTGTGGTCTATGTTGGCGACAACAACGGCGACATGTTCATGAGCTACATCATTATCGAGGCCAACGAGGCTCCCGGTACTCCTACCGTAAAGGTGGGCGAGCAGAAGTTCGAGGACGGACTCTGGTTCCGCGAGGTCAGCGTCAAGGCTAACGACTACAAGATGGAAGGTTCCGATGAGGGTATTCCCACCATCGTCACCTACACCACCGATGGCTCTACTCCTACCGCTACCAGCCCTGTCTACTCAGAGCCTATCAAGTGCTTCAAGGACATGACCGTGAAGTTCCAGGCTTATCAGGACTGGGGTGTCGGTGCTGACGAAGGCTTCATCTGCGACGGTGCTGACAACGAGGCAAACGTCAACTTCCTGTTCGACGCTCCCACCATCGAGGCCGATGGTGCCAAGATTAAGGTTGTGTCTCCCTACGAAGGACAGGGTGCCATTAACTTCTTCAAGCTCAACGATGGTTTCGAGATTGAGGACAACGAGGCTACGCTTACCGAGTCGGCTACCGTTACAGCCTTCACAAAGATTGATAACGGCGTGTACGGTACCTTCACCTCCAAGTCAACCACTAAGGACGTCTATGTGCTGAATCCCATCAAGGAAAAGAAGACCATCACCGTCGCCGGTTCTGCCGTTGTCGACGAGGAGGCTACTGCCGCTTCTACTGACGGCAGCACCATCTACAAGATTGAGGACGGTATCATCACCGTCGACAAAGCTGACTTCTTCGTGAAGAACCTTACCTTCGCAGCTCTGGCCAATGCCGACGCCGCTAAGGCTCAGTATCAGGTTCCTGCCGGTCAGGAGGCTTACATCCAGATGAGCAACACCAACATCACCTTCATGGTGGCTGAAGGCGACTCTGTCACCGTAAAGGTCATCTGCTCGAAGAACGCTTGTAAGAACATCGACGCTGACGATGCAGCAGAAGACAAGCTGGTCAACGGCTGTACGCCCGACCGCAGCTGCTACGTGAACGTGAGCGGTACCAACTACTGCCATCTGGACGAACTGGGTGGCGTTGCTGCTGACCAGAAGCTCTTCCCCGATGCCAACATCATCGAGTTCGGTCTGAAGGGTGCCGAGGGTGGAAGCATCTTCACCTTCCAGAAGTATTCTGGCACAGGTAACATCCTGATCTCTTCTATCGAGATTGCTCCTGCTGCTGCAGCTCCTGCCCTTGCCGACGGCACATATTTCCTGCAGAACGTAGCCGCACAGAAGTTCTTTGCCGCAGGCCACAGCTGGGGTACCCAGGCTATTGTGAACAACGAAGGTCTCGACATCATTGTTGCAGCAACACCTGAAGGCAAGTACCAACTCGACGCTCAGATCAGAAGAGACGATACGAACCATTTCGTGGGCAGCAATCTCTTTGTCGACAGTCCTGCTTATGACTGGACAATCTCTAAGGTTGCCGACGACATCATCACGCTGGCAAACGACACTGCCTTCGTCGCTGTTGACGAGAACGACAACCTCGTGCTTGTCAAGGAAGCAACAGAGGCCGCTCAGTGGAAGATTGTGACCTACGAGGATCGCATCTTGGCTTTGGAAGGTGCAACGGAGGCTACTCCCGCCAACGCTACCTTCGCTATCAAGGACGCTAACTTCGGACGTTGCGACTCTCGCGTCAGTTTCTGGACAATGGAAGCATCCAACCAGAACCTCTCTGGCGGTAACAACGAGAACAACTGCGCCGAGTCTTGGCACTCAACCTTCTCGCTGACTCAGACTATCGAGGGTCTGCCCAATGGTGTCTATGAACTGACCGCACAAGGTTTCTACCGTCAGGACGGTGAGGACACTGAGAACCTGCCTTACTTCTTCATCAACGACAAGAAGGCAACCTTCCCTGCAATGACAGGAACCGAGAACAGCATGAGCGATGCTTCCGTATCGTTCACCAGCGGACTCTATACCATCGAGCCCATTAAGGTGGTAGTTACCGACGGTACCATCACCGTTGGCGCCAAGAACGAGGCTAACCTGACCATCTGGTGCATCTGGGACAACTTCCAGCTGACCTACTACGGACCCGCTACTGAGCCTGCTGATCCAAACAACCTCGTGAAGAACTGGGATTGCTCTGGCTCTGACGCTTCAAGCTTCTGGGTACACGAGTGGAGAACGATGGACACTCAGACCGACGGTCCCGCTAACCTCGTTGACGGTACTGCTATGGTCTATGTACGTAGCTTCGAACAGGCTGCCGCTGCTGGCAATGCCACGCTCAAAGACGGCAATAAGGAAAACGTGACTCTCGACAACTTCGCCGACTGGGACAGCCAGTTCTTCATCACATGGGATGAGGCCAAGGCTACTGCTGCCGGCGACAAGCTCCAGCTGAAGATGAAGGTGAAGGCCGACAAGGCCCAGGCCATTGCATCACAGCTGCACAAGGCTCCCGGTGCTTACGTTCACTGGTATGCTGTTGGCGACATCAACGTTACCACCGAGTGGACTGACTTCGTTTCTGCTGAGGTCGATGTCGTTGCTGGAAACGATCCCGGTTATGGCAAGACTGCCGAGGGTTGCTGGACCATCGCATTCAACCTGGCCAAGGGCGAGGAGAACACCATCTACTTCGACGACATGGTTGTTTACGTGATTAAGCCCACTGGCATCACCGAGATGTATCGTATCAATCCTGAGGATGGCGTACGCTACAACCTCGCTGGTAAGCGCGTTGACGACAGCTACAAGGGCATCGTCATCATGAACGGCAAGAAGATGCTCCAGAAGTAAGACCATCACCTTACAATAACAAAAAGAGGGCAGGCTATGATAGCCTGCCCTCCTTTTTGGAAAGTATTCCTACTTTCGTGAAAAGAAATCCATCAAAATTGTTTACATCAAGAATCAGCCGGTATGCACTCCGGATTTTGCTCCGGGCAAACCCGGAGTTTCAGTAGGGTAAACCCAGGGTTTAGTTACGGTAAACTCCGACTTTACCCTACCTAAACTCAGAAGCCCGTTTTTAGGGCGGTTTGGGGCGGTTTCTGTAATTTTATATATTGTGAAAATATTCAACAAAGCACTAATAATGATAGCGACACTGCCTCGAGAGGAACAGGGGGACCGACACCTGTTTCACCCCTATTTTTTGAGGGAATCGTGCTGATTCTCGGAAATTTGTTGTATCTTTGCAGCGGTATGAATCGTCAAAAGCGTAAATATGAATCTGAGAATCGTTATATTAGCTACGGCAGCTCTACTGCTTGGGTCGTGCAACAAGAAGGAGGCGCAGACGCAGGAGGAGGCTGTCAGCGTGAGAACCCAGAAAGTGGAGGCTGGAGTTCAGAGTGTGAACAAGAGTTTCATGGGAGTGATAGAGGAGGAAGACGGTGCCAACGTCACATTCGGGGTCTTGGGTACGGTTATTCGCGTGATGGTCGATGAAGGACAATTCGTGCGAAAAGGCCAGGCTATGGCCGAGACCGACGGACAGAACGTAAGGAGTGCCTACGAAATGAGTGCCTCGACCCTGGCCCAGACTGAGGATGCCTATCGGCGCCTGAAGAACCTGTACGACAAGGGTACGCTGCCTGAGATAAGAATGGTGGAGATGGAGTCGATGCTGGTGAAGGCAAGAGCTGCGGAAGCCATGTCGCGGAAGAATGTGGACGACATCGTGCTGCGTGCCCCCTTTGATGGCTACGTGGCACAGAATGCCGTACATGAGGGTAGCAGCGTAATGCCTGGCGTGACGGGGTTCAAACTGGTGAAAATCGACAGGGTGAAAGTCAGCGTATCGGTTCCTGAGAAAGAGATAAGCAAGATTAAGAAGGGCACGGACGTGAAGTTTACGGTGTCTGCCTTAGGCGACAGCGTGTTTACGGGCAGAGTGGTGAACAAGGGAGTGGTGGCGAACATCATCAACCACACCTACACGGTAAAGGTTCTGGTAGAGAACAGAAGCCACACATTGCTGCCAGGCATGGTGTGCAAGGTAAACATCAAGGACGTGAGTGCCGACTATTCCATACTGGTGCCGCAGGATGCCATTCAGGTCAGCGGCGGGGAAACCTTTGTATGGATGGTCAGTCAAGGGAAGGCTCACCGCCAGGCTGTCACCACAGGCGAGATATACAGCAGCGGAGTGGTGATAGAGACAGGACTGACCAACGGCGATGTCATCATCGTCCAGGGCCAGAACAAGGTTAGTGAGGGAATGAGCGTAAAGGAAATGTAAAAAGGTGCAACGGACAAACACGGACGGACACGGACAGAAAAAAAGAAGTCCGTGAGAGTCCGATGCAAAAAGTGAAGAGTGTAAAGTGAAAAGTGAAAAGACAAACTTGGTGGCGAGTGCCATGAGGCATAAAAGCATCACGCTGCTGCTGGTGCTGGTCATGATGCTGGCCGGCTTTGTCTCGCTGATCTATATACCAAAGGATGAGTTTCCGCAGGTAGACCTGCCTGTGGGACTGGTGGTTGGGGTCTATCCTGGAGCCTCGGAGCTGGAAGTGGAGCAGCAGCTGACAAAGCCCTTGGAAGATTTCCTCTGGACATTCAAGGAGATAGACAGGGGAAAAACCCTGACGATGAGCATGAACGACGGCTGTGCTGCCATCGTATGGCTCAACGGGACGGAGAGCAGCAAGACGGAATTCTGGAACAAGCTGAAAGAGCGGCTTTCACTGTTCCGCATGACACTGCCAGCGGGCGTACTGGGTGTGGTGGCCAACGACGACTTCGGCGACTCGTCGGCCATGCTGCTGACCATCGAAAGCGACAGCAAGACATTCCGTGAGCTGGGCGACTACGCCGACGGACTGGGCGACAAACTGAGGACAGTGAAGAGCCTGGCCAACGTGATACGCATGGGTGGCCAGAATGAACAGCTGAGCATCTACCTGGACCGCGACCGCCTCTCGATGTACGGCATCAACACGGCAATGCTAATGAGCAAGGTTTCCGGACTTACTGGCACACTTTATACAGGCAGCCTGGAGGACGGCAAGCTGAGCAGGAAGATACACATCAAGTCGTCGCTCAATACCGAACAGGACCTGGCGCAGACCATCGTCAGCAATGCCCCCACGGGCGAAGTGATACGACTGAGCGACATTGCCACCATACAGCGTGAATACCCTGAGCCACGACAATACATCAAGAACAACGGGCGCCAGTGCCTGCTGATGTCGCTGCAGATGATCAGGGGCAAGAACATCATCGACTTCGGTACAGAAGTGAAGCAGGTCATCAGCGACTACCAGCAGACGTTGCCCAAGGATGTACGCATCAACGTCATCAGCGACCAGAGCCAGGTGGTAGACCACTCCATACAGGACTTCATGCTCGAGATGCTCATCGCCATCGTGTCGGTCATCATCGTGGTGTGTCTGATGCTGCCGCTGAGGGTGGCGGGCGTAGCTGTGGTCACCATCCCCATCACCATCTTTGCCTCGATTGCCATATTCCTGGTGACGGGAGTCGAGATCAACAGCGTAACGCTGGCAGCCCTGCTGGTGTCGCTGGGTATGATTGTCGACGACAGCGTGGTGGTTGTGGACTGCTATTTGGACAAGTTAGACTCGGGGCTGAATCGGTGGCAGGCTGCCGTGGAGTCATCGCGGGAATTTGTGAAGAGCATCATTACGGCAACGCTGGTCATCAGCATCACGTTCTTCCCCTTCCTCTTTACCACGGACAAGATGATACACGACTTCATACAATGGTTCCCCTACGCTATCAGCATCGTACTGACGGTATCGTTAGTGGTCGCCATCTTCGTGGTGCCCATACTGCAGCATCAGTTTATCAAGAACGGAATCCGCACGGGCTCTGCCAACCGGCAGGAAGAGCGGAAGACCATGCTCGAACGGATACAGGGCCACTACGACAGGCTGATAGAATGGTGCTTCCGCCACCGTCGCGCCACCCTGGCCATCGGACTGGCAAGCATAGTGCTGGGTGCCGTGTTCATCCTGATGCTGCCCATCAGACTGATGCCCAGGGCCGAGCGCAACCAGTTTGCCGTCGACATCATACTGCCTACAGGCACCGACCTGAACTACACCGCACAGGTGGCCGACTCGCTGGCCAGCATCATGCGAAAGGACGAACGGGTGGTTAACCTGACCACGTTCTATGGCAGCGGCTCACCGCGATTCCATGCCACGTTCCTGCCCAACTTCGGCGGTACCCACTTTGCGCAGTTCATCGTGAACACCCATAACGACAAGGAGACGCAGGAGATGCTGGACGACTATGCCCACCGCTACTCCTACTACTTTCCTGAGGCACAGATACTGTTCCGACAGATAGAATACTCCGACCACCAATACCCCGTGGAAGTGGTGGTGAAGGGCGACAACCTCGACAGCCTGCACGTGGCCATTGACAGCATACACCACCGATTGTCGAGAAACAAGGACATTGACGTGCTGACCACCAGCTTCGGCACGACGGGCAACCGGTTAGAGGTAACCATGAAGCCCGAAGAGGCCAACCGCATAGGCATGAGCAAATCGCTGCTCTCGCTGAATTTCGCCTTGCGCTATGGTGGCGGCATCCCTGTAGCCACCATCTGGGAGGGCGACCACGAACTGGGCATCACAATAAAGGATGCCGAAAAGGGGAAGCACGACATCGACGAATTCAAGAACATTCGCGTGACGGGCTTGATACCCACCATTACGGCAGCACCGCTGTCGCAGATAGCCGACGTAAAGCCAGGCTGGGGCTCGGGCACCATCACTCGCATCAACGGCGAACGGACGGCCTCAGTCTATGGCATGATGGGACGTCAGGGCGTGAAGATAGGCGAACTGACGGAGAACATCTATCAAGACCTACAGACGCTGCGACTGCCCGACGGCATCACGCTCGAAGAGGGCGGACAGGCTGAGACCGAACGGACATACCGTCCGCAGATGTATATGGGCATGCAGATAGCCATCGTACTGATATTCTTCATCATCGTGTTCCACCTGAAGAGCATACCGCTCACGCTGCTCATCATGTTGTCATTGGGATTCTCGATGTTAGGTGGTGCACTGGGACTCCTGCTGTTCGGTCAGGAGTTTGGCGCTACGGGTGTACTCGGCTTCGTCTCACTCATGGGCATCATCACCCGCTGCGGCATCATCATGATTGACTATGCCGAGGAACTGAGGCACGAGCACCCCACGAACGAGGCCGCACTGCTGTCGGCCAAACGTCGCTTCCGACCGGTATTCCTCACTTCGATGGCAGCATCGATGGGTGTCATACCGATGGTTATCAAGGACACGCCGCTGTGGGGACCGATGGGCGTCATCATCTGCATAGGAGCACTGGTCTCGATGCTGTTTATCATCACCATGATACCCGTCGGCTACAGCGTGGTAAGAGAAAGGTTTAAAAGGTAAAAAGGTAAAAAAGTAAAAAGCCAACAGTATGAAAAAGATATTCCTGATACTCTTCACTCTTCACTCTTCACTCTTCACTCTTTATGCCCAGCGCATCATGACCCTGCAGGAGTGCATCAATGAGGCTCGTGTCAACAACGTCAGCGCAAAGGATGCACGCAACGACCTGCTCATTGCCAAGGAACAGCAACGCTACGCCCGCACGAAATACTTTCCCATAGTAGGAGCGTCGGCCACCCATTTCGAGGCCAGCGACTATCTGCTGAAACAGCAATTGTTCTCACCCGAACTGCAAGAAATCATCGAGGCGCTCACCGAAGGGTCGGATTTCTTCCAAAACGGAGGCATCCACGCCATCAAGCGCGGTACGTCGCTGGGCCTCACCGTCCTCGAACCACTATATACTGGCGGCAGAATACGCAATTACAACAAACTGGCCGACATGCAGGTTGATGCCCGGCAGAAACTGCAACAGGTAACTGACGACGAGATTGTGATGACCACGGAATTCCTGTTTTACAAGATCCTGGAACTCCATGAGACCGACAAGATGCTTGACGTGATGGAGAAGGAAACGGAGAGCATACACCGCGATGCGGTCAACATCTACGAGAACGGCATCGTCAACAAGAACGACGTCCTCAGCGTCGAACTGGCTCAAGACCAGCTCTCGGCGCTGCGCATCAAGACTGCCAATGCCTGTCGGCTGTTGCGACGTGCGCTGGCTAAGTATATGGGCATGGCCGATCAGGATATTGACATCGATGCGACCATTTCCGACGACGCCATCGTCGACCCCCAGGAGTATCTGATGCCGCATCTCACAGCCGTTGAGAACCGCACGGAAACCCAACTGCTCGACATCTGGGTGGAAAAGTCGGTGCTGGAGAAGAAAATAGCCCGAGCCTCCATGCAACCCGTCCTGCTGATAGGCGGAACGGCCAATTACAGCAAGCTGCTCGCCGAATGGAGCAGCAAGGCCATCGCCTTCGCTACCGTCCAGATACCCATCAGTGCCTTCTGGAGCGAACGGCGTATGTACAATTGGAAAAAGGTGGAAGTAGAGAAGGCAAAAGACTTCCGCCAGGACAAACGCGAACTCATCTCCCTGCAAATACAAG
>JAEEGH010007068.1_pt1 | contig 27168 bp, 28 predicted proteins | sample 9134181 | NCBI WGS metagenome assembly JAEEGH01 (sample SAMN16246544, study PRJNA631951) | gut metagenome | biome: gut microbiome; feature: rumen; material: DP-attached | host: Bos | place: Iran: Karaj | collected 2018-10 | reverse complement strand
TTTCGCCCAAGCAAAAAGGACGAATAATAGTCAAGTAAATTCGAATTTGGTTAAAAGCGATAACCGATACCGAGGGAGACAAAGTAGTTGGTGAGCCAGGGGTTGATGTCTGTGGGCTCTCCCAGCTGCACGAACGAGTAATCGAACTCGGAAGGGCAGAGTGCGATTGTCGGACTGAGGACAAATTCCAGATGCTTACCGCATTTGACGATCCAATTCAGGCTTGCGTTTAAATATGGAATCACTTTCGACGGTCCTACAAATAGGTAAAGATTTCTCCAGGTTTTATGATTACTCTGCATATGCATATGGGGCATATGTTGCGCTACAGCGCGTAGAAGGCCATTTTTGCTACCTTGGGTTCGGGAGATTCCAGATTATAACGTGTAGCAGGTAATCGCGCAGTCGGCAGGTGAGAAATAGTAATTCCTGCCGGCATAGATGACTCCGAGCGGAAAAGTGTCGTACTCCACGACCTTGTATTTCCGGTTATTGAGGTTGTAAACGAGCACATACTCTTTTCCGTCCAATGCAAAAGCGAGATAAATCTTCCCGGTGGTTTTCTGGGCATTGGTAAAGACAGGAGCCCGCTTGCCGAAGTCCCATTCATACCAAGGGAAAATGAAATCATCGCCTCTGTAAAACAAGATATCGCCGGAGTGGGCGCAGAAGCAGAAAGTGGAATCGTTGCTGTGAAAATAACGGCCGCTTTGGTAATCCACCGCTGGATAAAAGTCGTTCACAACGGTGTAGAATCTATTCTGTCCGATGAGATAACCGCAATCGTACGCCCTCCCGTTCAAAGATCCCTTCAGGTCGATGGTATCCTCATCCACCTTGGCTAAACTCGTCAGGATCACCTCGTTGTTCCGGATGGGATAGGCAGTCAGGAAAGAGCCGTCTTGAATATCATATTCTGAGATGGCGCCCGCTGTCAAGACATCGAGAACTTGGTCCTTGTACGCAGAAATGTCGATGATCTTCTCGGGCTGGTCGATGGTGGCCAGATAGTCCCCTTCCCAGTTGAAGACACGGATGGTATTGTTCTCTTTGTCCAGCAGAAAAAAGCGATCCGCGGCAACTTCCATCACCGGCTGGCTTTCCTGTCCCAAGGTCATTCCTTCCGAAAAGTGGAGTGTGATGACCGCGGCCTGCGCGTAGAGTTCCCGGACATCGACCTGCTTTTTCAGGGCCTTGTCGATATCGACCTTGAGCCGATCTGAATGGCTCCAGCAGGAGACGGCCATCAGTCCGACTGAAAGGATGAAGAAAAACCGTTTCATTACAGCCGGGGCTTCTTGACAATCCGGAGGACGAGTGAAACCAGATAGATCATCATCCCGTAAATGACCGGAATCATGATCACTTTCCCGGCGAAGAGCACGCCTGGTGAGATCAGGTCGAACAGGCCGGTTATATCATTTCTGTCCGCCGCCACCTCCTGCAGGGCGGTGAAGAACTGATAAAGCGGGAACATGGGGGTCATCAGCCCGAACACCAGGGCGAATTCCCCGATTTCCTTGATCCAACGGGGGGCTTTCCAGGCGGCGAAAAAGATGGCGACCAGAAGGATGGTGAGGATGGTCATGAAGCCGGCTCCTCCCTGAATAAAAAGCTTGAACATGATGCTATGGTTTTAAGGGTTTGACTTTCTGTCACAAAGGTAAGCGCCAGCCACTCTTTTCCCAAGCCGAAACCCCACGATGCAATGTCGAATCCCCCTATTTGCTCCCGGCCCACGCTGGAAATGCGTTTTTTATGCTATTTTTGCATCAGACCGATGAAACGTTTTCTGGTCATATCCTATTGGGTGGTTTCCATCCTGCTGGTGGCGATTGTGCTCACCAGCCTGGGATACCGGTTTCTGGAGGCGCTGTTCATCGGGTCGATGTTCCTCCCCGGCGCCCTGGCGGCCAAGTACTTTTTCCCGAAGGTGAGAGGCGTCAAAGACACGATGTTCGTCACGTTGGGGATCCTGGCCGGGGAAATGCTTCTCTTCCTGATCGCTCACTTCACGATCCTCACTTTCCGGGGGGACCTTCCAGGCGCGGTCAAGGAATGGCCGGACATTCCCCATATCCTGACGAATCCCGTTTTCATCGCCATTATCCTGACCGCCCTGGCGGCAGGCAGCTATTTCTTCGAATCTTGGCTGGACCGGAAGCGCCCCTCCCGGCCGGCGCCCATCACGTTCACATCGGACCGGAAGCCTGTAACGCTCCCGTTGGAAGAAATCCTGTACGTCGAATCCAACGACGACATCACCACCGTCATCGCGACCGGCGACCGCCGCTTCCGGAACAAGACACCCATCTCGCAATGGGAAGCCATCCTCAATCCCCACTTCCTCCGAATCCATCGCTCCTTCCTCGTCAACAAGGCAGCAATCACCCGGGTCGATGGGGATCTCCTCTACGTCAATGACATAGAACTTCCCATCTCCCGCAAGTACAAGGATGCGGTCCTGAACGCCTGCTCTGTTTCGTGAACGAAAAGGGCGGTTTTTGCTCACGAGATGGGGAAATGGCCGACTTCGTGAGCAAAATCAGCCGTTTTTGCTCACGAGATGAGCGGCCGGGCGCCGCAACAGCCGGAGGTTAAAGCCCGGAATGAGGCGCTGTCCGCTCAATACCCGTACCGCTTGCGATAGGCGAGGATAAGGGTGACGGAGAGGATAAGGCAGCAGAAGTCAGCAGCGTCGACGGCGAGCCAGATGCCGTCAGATCCCAGGACGGCGGGCAGGAGGAAGACGAAACCCAGTTCGAAGACCAGATTCCGGATGAAGGAGAGCACGGCCGACACTTTGCCGTTGCCGAGGCCGGTGAACCAGGCCGAGGCGAAGAGATTGATGCCGGCGATGAAGAAGCTGATCATGTACAGCCGGATGGCGTGCTTCGTAAGGGCCGTCAACTCCGGGTCATAGCCCACGAAAAGCCGCGCGGCAGGGCTGGCGGTAAGTTCCGACACCAGCGTCATCAAGGCGCCCAGCACCAGCAGAAGAATCACTGAATGCCGCAGCAGGCTCTTCAGTTCGACCTTGTTCCCCGCTCCGTAATTATAGCCGACAACCGGTGTGACCGCGATGTTGAAGCCGAAGAACACCGCGGCAAAGATGTATCCGTAATAGAGCAGGACCGAATAAGCCGCCACACCGTTTTCCCCCATCATCCGGAGGAGCTGGAGGTTGTAGCACATGGCCATCACATTCCAGGAGATGTTGCCCACGTACTCGGACAGGCCGTTGCTCGAAGCCTGGAGCAGCGGCTCACGCTCGAGTTTTGCCCGAAGAAACCGGAGCGAACTGCGGTTATGCCGGCTGGAGAAATACCACAGCGGGAAGAATCCACCCACACAGCAGGCGAGCATCGACGCGGCCGCGGCACCGGCGAGGCCCCACTTGAACACCGCGATGAACAGCGCGTCCAGCACCATGTTCGTGACCGCGCAGATGATGGACATCACCGTCCCGAGCTGCGGCCGCTCCGCTGTCATGTAAAACGACTGGAAGCACATCTGGAGCATAAAAGCAGGCAGGCCGATGGTACAGATGCTTCCGTACACCACGCACAGGCGGGCCGTCTCCCCTTCCGCCCCGAGGAGCCGGGCCAAGGGTTCCATGAAAACCAGCAGCGGGACCATGAACACGACTGCCAGGATGATGGTGAACCGGATGATCATCGTGAAAATCTGGCTCGCCCGATAGTAGTCGCCCTCGCCCATCGTCTTGGAAACCAAGGCCGATCCGCCCGTCCCGAGCATCAGTCCGAGCGACCCCACCAGCATTACCGCCGGCCAGATGATATTCAGGGCGGCGAAGGCCGATGTCCCCACGAAATTGGACACGAACAGGCCGTCCACGACACTGTATATGCTTCCCACGAGCATCATCAGAATGCTCGGAATGGAGGATACAAACAGTCTCCGGTATCCGTAATGGCCTTGCAGTGCGATTTCCATGGAAGGTGCAAAGATAGGTGGTTTTTGGAAAAAGTACAAAAAGAGAGCACCGGGAGGACGGATTGTCATCAAAAATGACTATATTTGCATGATTCCGAAATCATAGGTTACCTCAGATATGTACGACAACAAGCAACTCCAAGAGATCTCGACGCAGGTGCGGCGGGACATCCTGAGGATGGTGTGCAGCGCGAAGTCCGGGCATCCGGGCGGATCGATGTCATCGACCGACATCCTCACAACCCTGTATTTCAACGTGATGAAGCAGGATCCGGCCACGTGGACCCGTGACGGCAAGGGACAGGACATGTTCATCCTCTCCGCCGGCCACATGACGCCCGTGTACTACTCCGTGCTTGCCCGTGCCGGTTATTTCCCGGTGTCGGAACTCGCCACCTTCCGTACTTTCGGTGCCCGCCTGCAGGGCCACCCGTCCATCCGCAAGGGTCTCCCCGGCATCTTCCAGGCCTCCGGTTCCCTGGGCCAGGGCCTTTCCGCCGCCTGCGGCCTCGCCCTCGGCAAGAAGCTGGACAAGGACGACAACTTCGTCTTCTGCCTCTGCGGTGACGGCGAATCCGAGGAAGGCCAGATCTGGGAAGCCGGCATGTTCGCCGTGTTCCACAAGCTGGACAACCTCATCGCCATGACCGACTGGAACGGCAAGCAGATCGACGGTCCCGTTTCCGAGGTATCCGGCGAAGGCGACCTCTCCGAGAAGTGGGAAGCCTGGGGCTGGAACACCATCGTCGCCGAAGGCCACGATTTCGACTCCATCGCCAAGGCCTTCGAGCTCGCCAAGGCCGGCAAGGGCAGCGGCAAGCCCACGATGATCCTCTTCAAGACCGAAATGGGTCACGGCGTGGACTTCATGGCCGGTACCCACAAGTGGCACGGTTCCGTCCCGAAGCCCGAGCAGCTCGAGGACGCGCTCAAGCAGTTAGGTGAAACCTCCCTGAGAGACTTCTGATTGTCATTTCGAGCGAAGTCGAGAAATCTTAATTCCATTGACATCATGAAAAAGTATATCGATACAGGCAAGAAGGACACCCGCAGCGGTTTCGGCGTGGGTCTTCTCGAAGCGGGCCGCGCGGACAGCCGCGTCGTCGCCCTCACCGCGGACCTCAAGGGCTCCCTCAAGATGGATGCCTTCGCCGCGGAGTTCCCGGAGCGTTTCATCCAGTGCGGCATCGCCGAGGCCAACATGGTCGGCGCCGCCGCCGGTCTCGCCATCACCGGCAAGATCCCCTTCATCGGCTCCTTCGCGGAGTTCGTGACCGGCCGCGTCTATGACCAGGTCCGTCAGGAAGTCTCCTACGGCAAGGCCAATGTGAAGATCGCCTCCTCCCACGCGGGTATCACCCTCGGCGAGGACGGTGCCACGCACCAGACCATGGAGGACATGGCCCTCATGCGCGCCCTCCCGGAGATGGTCGTGATCAACCCCTGCGACTTCAACCAGACCAAGAACGCCACCATCGCCGCCGCGAAGTACGTCGGCCCCGTCTACCTGCGCTTCGGCCGTCCGAGTGTCCCGAACTTCACCCCGGAGAACGAGGAATTCGTAATTGGCAAGGCCCAGATCCTCAACGAGGGCAAGGACGTCACCATCATCGCCTGCGGCCACCTCGTATGGGAGGCCCTCCAGGCCGCCGAGGCCCTCGAGGCCGAAGGCATCAGCGCCGAGGTCATCAACATGGCCACCGTCAAGCCGCTGGACGAGGAAGCCATCCTCACCTCCGCCGCGAAGACCAAGGCCCTCGTCGTGGCCGAAGAGCACAACATGGCCGGCGGTCTCGGTGAGGCCGTGGCCGGCCTGCTCGCCCGCACCGTCCCCACCCCCGTCGAGTTTGTCAACGGCAAGGACCTGTTCGGCCAGAGTGGCACGCCTTCTGCATTGATGGCGCAATATGGCCTCGACGCCCAGCATGTCGCTGAAGCCGCCAAGAAGGTCATCGCACGGAAATAATGGACAATGCCGAGCGGCTCTTCAATGAGATTGTAAAGGAATACAGCGAACGTGTCTACTGGCACGTCCGCCGGTTCGTGAACAACCACGAAGACGCCGACGACCTCGTCCAGGAAATCTTCCTGAAGATATGGACTGCGCTTCCCTCGTTCCGGGGGGAAGCGCAGCTCTTTACCTGGGTGTACCGCATCGCCACGAACGAGACCCTGAACTGGCTCCGCCGCGAGAAGGTCCGGTCCGCCCTCCGCTTCTCCTCCATCGACGCGGAAATGGAGCGGCGCATCGACAGCGACCCCTTCTTTGACGGAGACGCTGCGGACCGCGCCCTTTCCAAGGCCGTGGCGAAGCTCCCGGAAAAACAGCGCCAGGTCTTTATCCTCCGGTATTACGATGAAATGCCCTACGAGCAGATGTCGGAAGTGCTGGACACGTCCGTCGGCGCACTCAAAGCCTCCTTTCATATCGCGCAGGAAAAAGTCCGCGCTTCCCTCGGGAAAGATTTTTTCGTGGGTTCGGATTAAACCTTCGGAAAAAGCCCGTGTCTAAACCACTGTCTATGAGCAAAAGAAACGACATAACCACGCCGGAAGGCTACTTCGAAAACCTGCAGCAGCTGCTTTCGGAGATTCCCGCCCGCCCCGTCCGCGTCAACACGGCACACCGCCTGGCGCCGTACGTGGCCATTGCCGCCAGCTTCCTGGTGGCCGTGATGCTGGGCAACTCCATCCTCCGCCATACGGCCCCCGCCTCCGCCGAGGACGATACCTGGACCTATGTCTCCTACCTCGCCGATGCCCTGGATCCGGATGGCGCCGCCATGATGGACCTGTACGACTACTACGGGGAGGAAGAGGAGCAGGAAGGCCTTTCCGCCGAGGACATCGTCAATTACCTGCTCGCAGACGGCATTTCCGTTGAACATCTGAATTATCTCAGTTATGAAGAAGGTTTTTAGTGTGCTGTGCGCCCTTGTGGTCCTGTCCATGGGCGCCTTCGCCCAGGGTCCCCAGGGACCTCGCCGGGGCGCTGACAACGGCTGGCGCGAACGCGTCCGGGCCGAGAAGGTCGCCTTCCTGACCGAAGAGATCGACCTCACCGAAAGCGAGGCGCAGGTCTTCTGGCCCATCTACAATGAAATCCAAAAATCCGAACGCGATTCCTTCGAGGCCGTGAAGAAAGCCTATGACGCCATGGCCAAGGGCGTCGAGGAGAAGAAGAGCAGCAAGGAGATGGAGAAACTGGTCAAGGCCTATATCGACGCCAAGGAAAAGAACGAAGGCATCGAGACCAAGTACCTGAACAAGCTCCTCAAGGTCCTCCCCGCCGAGAAGGTCGCCCGCTACTACGTGGCCGAGGAGAAATTCCGCCACCAGCAGATCGGCCGCCTCGGAAACGGCAACTTCCCCAACCTCCGCATGAGCGAAGAGCAGAAGCAGCAGTGGAAGGAGCGGGGCGAGCAGATGCGCGAACAGTTCCGCAACTGGACCGGCCAGAATCAGAAGAAAGACGGCGAATAGCCTTTCAAAGCGTTGATTAATAGTTGGTTAGAAAAAACAGCCTGGTGACCGTTCACCAGGCTGTTTTTTCGTTTACTGCGCGTCTACGAACTGGCCGTCACGCATGACAAGGGTGCGGTCGCAGAGGGCCGCGAGGGAGGGATCGTGCGTAACGATGACGACGGTCTGGCCCAGGCGGTCGCGGAGATCGAAGAACAGGCGGTGGATTTCCTCCTTGGTCTTGCTGTCCAGGTTACCGGAGGGCTCATCGGCGAAAAGGATGGCCGGGTCGTTCACGAGGGCGCGGGCGATGGCGACACGCTGTTGTTCGCCGCCGGAGAGTTCGGAAGGTTTGTGCGACAGCCGTTCTGAAAGCCCCACTTCGCCCAGCAGGCGCGTGGCTTTCTCCCGTGCCGCACGCATCGGGATACCGCCGATGAGGGCCGGGATGGTCACGTTCTCCAGGGCGTCGAACTCCGGAAGGAGGTGATGCGCCTGGAAGACGAAACCGATCCGGCGGTTCCGGAAGGCCGACAGCTCCCGCTGCCCCAGGTGCAGGACATCCGTCCCGTCCACCGTCAGGGTACCCGCATCCGGGGTGGACAGGGTACCCAGGATCTGCAGGAGGGTGGACTTCCCCGCCCCGGAGGCGCCCATGATGGCCACGACCTCGCCGCGTTCGGCCTGGAAATCAACGCCCTTGAGCACTTTGAGCGTGCCGAAACTCTTCTCGATTCCTTTTGCTTCGATAATCATAGGACAAAAATACGGAAAAAACACCGAATCGGTGTGGTATTCGGAAAAAAAGTCGTATCTTTGCCGTCCGCAATCTCGAGAAGGTTGCATAACGCATTTATTAACAAACAAAAAACAGATTCACAATGGCTGTTAAAATCAGACTCCAGCGCCACGGTAAGAAGAATTTCGCATTCTTCCACATTGTTGTGGCCGATTCCCGTTCCCCGCGTGACGGACGTTTCATCGAGCAGCTCGGCTCCTACAACCCGAACACCAACCCCGCCACCATCGTCCTTGACAGCGACAAGGCCCTGAAGTGGCTCAACGTCGGTGCCCAGCCCACGCTGACGGCCCGCCGTATCCTCTCCTACGAAGGTGTCCTGCTTCGCAAGCACCTCCAGGAAGGTGTCGCCAAGGGTGCCCTCACCCAGGCTCAGGCCGACGAGAAATTCGCCGCCTGGAAGGCCGGTCAGGACCAGAAGATCGCCGACAAGAAGGTCGGTCTGAAGAACGAGGCCATCGCCAAGGCGAAGGAAGCCAAGGCCGCCGAGGCCAAGGTCAACGAGGCCCGCGCCGAAGCCATCGCCAAGAAGAAGGCCGAGGCTGAGGAAGCCGCCCGCAAGGCTGCCGAAGAGGCTGCCGCCGAGGCCGCCGAGGCCGTCGAGACCCCTGCCGAATAATGCAGCGGATCGGGCAGGTACTGAAATCCAACGGCCGGGACGGCGAACTCCTTGTAGGATTTACCGGCATCGCGCCCGAGGAAATCGACCTTGAGGAACCGGTGTTCATCGAATTCGATGGACTTCCGGTTCCCTTTTATTTTGAATCTTTCTCCCAGCGGGGCAACACCCGCGCCCTCGTCCGCCTGACCGGCGTGCACAACCTCACGGATGCCGACGAACTCGCCGGCGCCGTCCTCTACGCCGAGGACGATCTCTACGAAGACGAGGATGAAGACCTCACCGGCTGGACCGTCCTGGATGCGGACGGCAACCGGGTAGGTACCGTATCGGCCCACGAAGACATTCCCGGCAACCCCTGCATCTGGGTGGAAACCGGCCATGGCGAGAGCCTCCTCCCCCTGCGCGAGGAACTCGTCCTGGACGTGGACGAAACGGAAAAGACCCTCCGGATGGAGATTCCGGAAGGTCTTCTGGATTTGTAAATCAATTGATTACTTCGTGTAACCGGCCAGTTTCGCAATCAGCGGGGCGATTTCGGTGTTGTCCTTGACGGTGCCGAATTCCTCCGCGCAGGCACCCGTGACGTACAGGCCCACCGGCGAGCCGGAGTGGGAGCCGAAACTCCACTGGTAGCCGGCGGCGCGGTCCAGTGCGCGGACCACGTCGGCGACAATCTGGAAGTTCACGGAGTACAGATTGGACTCGCTCAGGTTGCGGTTACCGCCCTTGCCGAAGGTCTGGTCGTAGATGTCCTTCAGTTCCTTTTCGACACGCTCGCTCACCTCGACGTCGCCCCACATGCCCGTTTCCTCGGCGAAGAAAGCCTTTACGGCATCCCAGGTAGGCGTCTTGAAGGGCTGGCCTTCCGGGAAGAACTTCGCCCGGAACTGATCCGTCAGCGCGTCCACGGAGGCGTGCTGGCGGGCGAGCCGGTCGGGGTGCATCTCATAGCGTCCGCTGCCTAGCATGAGGCCGCCGGTCTCGTGGTCGGCCGTGATCACGATGAGGGTCTCCTTCGGATAGCGGGCCAGGAAAGCGAGCGCCAGGTCCACGGACACGGCCATGTCGTTCACTTCCTGGAAACAGGTCGCGGCGTCATTGCCATGGCCGGCGTAGTCGATCTTGCCGCCCTCGATCATGAAGAAGAAGCCCTTCTTGCCGAAGCGGGACTCCAGATAGCGGATGCCGGCGTCCGTGAAGTCGGCCAGTTGGGTGTCATCCTCTTTCCGGTCGATGGCGTACGGGATGGAGTCCTCCGCCTTGGCGCTCAGGCACAGGATGCGCGGCTTGAGGAAATCGATCTCATCCATCTTCCCCATGGCGCCGGGGCCCTTGAAGATGGCGATGCCGGCGGAATCGGCCTTGTGCTCGAAGTAGGCGGCGTCATGCCCGGACCCCCGGTTCGTGAGGAAGGTCGCGCCTGCCATGAAATCAACGGGGGAATCAATCATCTGGAGCGAGATCTCTTCATAGCCGTTGCGGCTCGAGGTGTGCGCCACGAAACTCGCCGGCGTGGCGTGGTTCACACCCACGCTGGTGGCGACGCCCGTGCCATAGCCGGCCGCATGGGCCCATTCCGTCAGGTTGGGGGTGGGGTTGCCGTCCGGGTCAACACCCACGACGCTGTTGTTGATCTTCACACCCGTCGCCAGCGCGGTGCCGGCGGCGGAGGAGTCGGTGACCAGGGAATTGGCGGAAACCGTCGTGATGAAGTTCACCACCGGGAACTGGGTGAAATTGACGGGCTCCAGGCCGTTCGCCTGGTTGTAGAGGTTCGTGCCGATGACTTCGTTGACGCCCATTCCGTCACCGATGAAATAGAACACATACTTCACCTGCGGCTTGGAAGCGCATCCCGCCACGAGCAGGGAAAGGACGAGCAATTGGCAAATCCGTTTCATATACAAGGTTTTAGCGTATTAGTAAATCAAGATTTCATCGATGAACAGCCACTCCTTCGTCCGGAAGGCGTGGTAGCGGACATAGCGGGCATCGGCTCCGACGGAAGTGCCGTAAGGGATGTATTTTCCGTTCGGATTCTCATTCAGGAGCATGCCGGCCAGCGTATAGTGCTCGCCGTCCACGGAGTATTCGACGCTTACGCGGTCTGGCAGATAGATCCAGGCGCCCGGGTCAGCCAGGAACGTGGCGGTCACGTAACTCACTTTCTGCACGCGGCCCAGGTCGATGGTGACATCGACATCGCTCTGGAAGCCCTGCCAACGGCCGTCGCCGTAGGACCAGCCACCAAGGTTTCCGTCCGTGAGGGTTGCTTCACGGGAGGCCGGATAGTTCCGGTGCCAGGGTGCCGCGTAAGAGACCTTGGCGCCGCGCGCCAGATGGTTCTCCCGGACGCGGGAAGCCGGCCGGTTGCCTACCTCGTCTTCCAGTTTGAACGTCGTGTAGCCGTTCTCGCGCAGCGCTGCGGCATGCGCCGTCGCCCGTTCGCGGAAATCTGCCGCGTCCTTTACCTTCACCGGCGTCCAGCCGATCTCCGCTATCGCGAACGCGCGCGGATAAAGCATGTATTCCGTATGGGACGGCTCGGGAATCATTTCGTGCCAGAGGTTGCCCTGCACGCCCAGCAGGTGGCCCAGCGACTCCGCCGGGATGCCGGCCGCCGGATCATAGACATAGATGCTGTCGAGGGGCAGATAGCCGCCGAAGCCCTCCGGCTCACGGACCGGCGCGTCCTGGACCTTGTCCAGGTAGCAGCGGTTGCCGGGAGTCATCACGGCGTCGTGCCCCTGGCGGATGGCCTCGCGACCGCCTTCGGTTCCCCGCCATGACATCACCGTCGCGTTCGGGGACAGGCCGCCTTCCAGGATCTCGTCCCAGCCGATAAGCCGGCGGCCATGAGCGTTCAGGAACGCCTCCACCCGGCGTACCAGATAACTCTGGAGTTCCTCCACACTGTGCAGACCCTTTTCCTCCATCCGTCGCCGGCAGTCCGGACAGTCGTGCCAGTCACGCTTCCCTGCTTCGTCCCCGCCGATATGGATGTACTCCGACGGGAACAGGTCCATCACCTCGGTGAGGATCTCCTCAAGCAGTTTGAACGTGTCCTCCTTGCCGGGGCACAGGTCGTCCGAGGTTTCCTTGCAGCCCACGCCGGGAATGGCATAGACCGTCTCGCGGGAATGGCCGGGCATCTCGATCTCCGGGACGATGGTCATGTGGTGCGCCGCCGCATAGGCGACGATTTCACGGACGTCCTCCTGGGACAGATAGCCGCCATAGGTTCCTTCATACCGGTTCCCGGAAGCATTCCACTGCTTCCAGGTATCCCCTGCCCGCCAGGCAGCCTTCGCCGTGAGTTCGGGGTGGGACTTGACTTCCAGCCGCCAGCCGGCGGCATCGGTCAGATGGAGGTGCAGCACATTGAGTTTCACCGCTGACAGCGCGTCTATCTGCTTGAGGATGAAATCCTTGTCCCGGAAATGGCGGGAGATGTCCAGCATGATGCCGCGCCAGGGGAACCGGGGATAGTCGATGATGACGCCGCAGGGATACGGGTACTCGAGTTGCGCCAACGTGGTTTTGGCACGGTAAACGCCTTCGGGCGTATTCGCCTCGATGCGGACGCGCTTGGGGGTGATGGTCAGGCGATAGGCTTCCTTCCGGGCGAAATCCGGCAAGGACGCGCACCAGCGGGTGAAGGCCCGCTTGCCGACGACCACCTCTACCTCCGACGTGGTCGAAGTACCATCGGCCCGTTCGAACGAAACGGGCGCCGGGAGAATCCCAAGCGCCACGATCAACGTAAAGAGAATCTTCATCAGATCAGCCCTCCGTTCACTTCGTAATCGGCCTTGACGTCCTCATAGAAGGCGGAGACGGACGTATTCATGTACGGGATGAGCCAGAGGTAACCGATTCCGAACGTGAACAGGCACAGGAAACCCCAGCCGATGAAACTGAGCAGCAGCCAGAACAGGTCGAACTTGTGGCCTTTCATCATGGCGCGGCTGTGGTCGATAGCATCGTTCGCGCCCAGTTCCGGATGCTCTTCCAGGATGAACGGCGTCATCGAATAGGAGAAGGCCTTGACGATACCGGGGATGATGAACAGCAGGCTCCACAGGAAGGTGAACAGCATCAGCAGGAACATGCCCCAGACCTTGTGCCAGTAATTGCCGGTAGCCATCTTGTACATGTTTCCGGGCAGTTCGTTATCACCTTGGAGCAGCAATTTCCGGAAGGCATTGATAAAGCCCACGCCCAATGGCAGGACGACAAAGAAGAGCAGCAGGTAATACAGGCCCATGGATCCGCTCACTTTCGACTGCATGGAAATGTATTCGGGATCCTGCGCCATCGAGAGGCTCGCCTCCATCGCCTGGCGGATGGCGGAACCGAAACTGACGGAGGAGGACACCTGCGGCAAGTTCTCACGGACATAGGTCTGGACCTTGACCGTCTGATACACATACGGTCCCAGGGCGAAATAGGTGACGGCCATGAAAATGACCGCGGCCAGCACGGCCTTTCCCCAGTTGCCCTTCAGGGCCGCCAGGGCGGCGTTCTTGTAGTCGGTGTTCCGTTTCATAGGGTGGGGATTATCGGTAGAGTACGAAATAATGGTAACTCATGTCGTCCACGGCGCAGTACAGCGGAAGATCCGGCCGGCTGGAGGTGAGGTGGAACTGGAGGTTGTCGATGTGGCCGATACCGCTCAGGTCCACTTCCGTCCATTCCTTGATGGCGTTGGTCCCGTCCACCAGTTTCACGTCTTTATGACCGGTCTCGGTCGTTCCGTTGTAACCCGTGACGGTGAGGGTGAGATAGTCCTGCTCGCCGAAGGGGCCGTCCGCGAGACCGACGCCGTATTTGACAGCCTGATACACAGCCTGCACGTTATGCACCATCATGAACTTGGGCTCGCAGTAGGAATCCACGTTGGGGATGGCGATTTCGATCAGATGCTTAGGCATCAGTGCGGCGGTGGTGTCGTGGAAAACAGCGTACGCCTTGGTGCCCTTGTTGCCACCCTTCTCGTCATAGACGGCGAAGCGGGAAGGCTTCCGCCCGACGGATGCATCGGCATCCTTGCCGCGGGAGATGACGAGTCCGCCGCGGAAGTAAACGGTGTCCGGTTTTGCATGATGACCGGAGTCCCATTTGACGGTGTCCAATCTGGCATAATGATAAATCGGCTCCAAGGCGAAACTCCCGTGGAATCCCACGGTATCCTTCCCGCCATTGAAGAATTCGTCCACGAAATTATCCCACTGATAATCCGCGTCGGGTTCGAAACGAATCAGTACCTGGGTATCATATTGGGTATTAAAGTCTTGCTTGGAGAAGCAGGCGGCCGCCAGGAAGGCCGCGGCGCCCAGGAGGGCGCATCTAACCATTTTTTTCATCATAATGCAAAACTACATATTTTTTCGTAAATTTGTTCGATTGGAAAACCATAAACACTGTTATATTATGTTCACCACCCTCATTATCATCCTGGCCATCGCCGCCGCGCTCGTTCTCTGGGGCATCTCCGTGCAGAACAAACTCGTCCAGGCCGACGAACTTTGCAACAATGCCCTGAAGCAGATCAACGTCCAGCAGGTCAGCCGTTACGACGCCCTCCAGGCGCTCATCAAACTCACCCGCGAATACGCTTCCTACGAGGCGGACACCTTGGAGAAGGTAATCGCCCAGCGCAAGATCTCCGCTTCCGCGAATCCGACCGTGGATGAGGTCAATGCGAACGAGAAGACCCTCCAGGAAGTGAGCGCCAAACTCATCGCCATCGCCGAGCAGTATCCCGACCTCAAGGCGAACCAGAACTACCAGCAGGCGATGCAGGACATCAAGCAGTACGAAGAGAATGTCCGGCTGGCCCGCATGACCTTCAACGACACCGTCACCCGGTTCAACAACCAGGTGCGGATGTTCCCGGGCTCCGTCGTTGCCGGTATCCTGGGCTTCAGCAAGCGGGAATACCTCGCCGAGGACGCCTCCAAGAAAGACTATCCCGTCATCTAGGCGATGCGGAAAGTTTTCCTCGCTTTGCTGGCGGTCCTCGCCGGCAATTTGGCCGTGTATGCCCAGTCTCTCCGGGACATCGACATACGCGCCGTCCTCCGCGAAGACGGATCGGCCCGTATCACCCAGGTCTGGGACGCCACCGTCGCGGACGGAACGGAAATGTACATCCCCATCTCCAATCTCGGCAAGATGACCGTGCAGGACCTCACCGTCAGCGAGAACGGACTGGCATACTACAACGAAGGCCGACGCTGGGACGTGGACCGCACCCTGTCCGAAAAGGCAGGGCGCTGTGGCATCATCGACAAGCATGACGGCGTGGAACTGTGCTGGGGAAAGACTTCCTACGGCCCCCATGTCTGGACGGTGGAGTACACGGTCACGGGTCTCGTACAGTCCTTTTCCGATGCCGACGGATTCAACTTCATGTTCGTGAATCCCGGCTTCGACGCCCCCGCGCAGCATGTGAAGGTCACCCTCGTCAATGAGACCGGCGGCCCCCAGTGGACCTATGACAACACCCGTGTCTGGGGTTTCGGTTCCTACGGCGACATCGACGTGACCGACGGCCGGATCGTGTACGAATCCTCGGAACCGTTCTCCCACGACAGTTCGGTCATCACCCTCGTCCGTTTCGAGAAAGGCCTGTTCTCCCCGGCGGTGAGCCGGGACATGTCCTTCGATGAACTCAAGGACAAGGCCATGAAAGGCAGTTCCTATGGGCAGAAGGATCCCTTCGAGAAACTCATCCTCGGGCTCTTCGCCCTGCTGTTCGGCGGATCCATCCTCGCCCTCCTCCGGGCGGCGGTCCTCCAGGCCTTGGGCTACAAGTACAAGAAATCCATGTACGGAAAGACCAAGATTACGGAGTGGTGGCGGGAAGCGCCCCTGGACGGCAACCTGTTCGCCTCCAGTTTCGTGCTGGACCACGGCTGGCGGTTCCCCGCCGGCCAGAATTCCTCCCATGGACTGATCGGCGCCTTCTTCCTCCGGTGGATCCTGGACGGAAAGGTGAAGGTCCTCCCGGACACGAACAACACCAAGCGCGTGAACCTGGACTTCACGCACCAGCCTGACATCCAGGACGACGTGGAACTGGCCCTGTACAACATGGCCCGGGAAGCCGCCGGATCGAATCTCCTGCTGGAATCCGGGGAGTTCGAGAAATGGTCCGAGCGGAACTTCAAGCGGGTGACCGCCTGGCCCACCCGGGCGCAGGCCCGCGGACGCGGCTACATGCAGGACAAGCACTACTTCATCCACGGGACCACGACCAACGCCGACGGTGCCCGGGAGGCCAGCCATGTGGTGGAATTCAAGAACTTCCTGAACGACTTCACCCTTTCCAAGGAGCGCGGAGCCGTCGAGGTGGGCATGTGGAAGGACTATCTCGTGTTCGCCCAGTTGTACGGCATCGCCGACAAGGTGGCGACCCAGTTCCAGAAACTCTTCCCGAAAGAATTCCAGGAGATGGCCCAGACCGTGGGCGTGGACCCGAACGTGATGATGCGGACCATCCGCCTCAACAACAACATGTCCGCCTCCGCGATCAACCACGCCGTGGCCAAGCAGCAGGCCGGCAGCATCAAGGGAATGGGCGGCCACACCTCCTTCGGCGGAGGAGGCGGCTTCTCAGGCGGCGGCTTCGGAGGAGGCGGCCGGTAGCGAAAGAGGAGGGAACTATTCGGTTCCCTCTTTTTTTCTGCGGTCGTGGAATTCCGCGACGGCGGTGAAGAAGGCGTCGCTGGAGGAGTTGAGGGCGGTTTCCACGGAGTCCTGGACCACGCCGATGATGAAGCCGACGGCGACCGCCTGCATGGCGATGTCGTTGCCGATGCCGAAGAAGGAGCAGGCCATGGGGACGAGGAGGAGGGAGCCGCCGGCCACTCCGGAGGCGCCGCAGGCGCCGAGGGTGGCGATCAGCGACAGGAAGAGCGCGGAGGCAAAACTCACTTCCACGCCTACCGTATGGGCTACCGCCAGGGAGAGGACGGTGATGGTGACGGCGGCGCCGTTCATATTGACTGTCGATCCCAGCGGAATGCTCACGCTGTAGAACTCCTCATCCAGGCCGAGCCGCTTGCACAGGTCCATGTTAATGGGGATGTTCGCGGCGGAGGAACGGGTGAAGAATGCATTCAGCCCGCTCTCCTTCAAGCATTTCCAGTATAGCGGATAGGGATTCTTCCGGATGTGCAGCCAGGCGATGAAGGGATTGACGATGAAGGCGGTGCCGCACATGCAGCCTACCAGCAGGAGCAGCAGTTTCCCATAGTCCGTGAAGATTTCCAGGCCGCTCTCGGACACCGAGGAAAACACGAGGCCCAGGATGCCGAAGGGGGCGAACTGGATGACCCAGCGCACCACCTGCGAGACCACGTCGGCCAGATCCCCGATTACCCGGACGGTATGCTCCGAGGCCAGCATCTTCAGGCCCAGGCCGACGACGATGGCCCAGAAGAGGATGCCGATGTAATTGGCCTGCGCGAGCGCCTGGACCGGGTTCATCACCATGTTCGTGAGCAGTGTCAGGAAGACGTCGGCCAGGCCGCCCGGGGCACTGCCGCCGCTCTCGGCACCCTGCAGTTTGATCGTCACGGGGAACAGGAAACTCGCCACCACGGCCAAGACTGCCGCGCAGAACGTGGACACGAGATACAACGTGATGACGGTCCGGAAGCGCGGGCCCAGGCCACCCTTCGCCTTGGCGATGGAGGAAGCCACCAGCAGCGCCACCAGCACCGGCGCAATCGCCTTGAGGGCGCTCACGAACACTTGTCCCAAGATGCCGATGCCCGTCCACTGCGGGCAGACCAGCCCCAGCACGGCACCGATTACCAGGCCGATCACGATCCGCAGCACCAGCGACGTCCCGGACCACTTTTTCAGTACGTTGGAAAACTTGCTCATTGACCGCAAGGTACGAAAAAAGGTCCGGAATGTCAAGAAATCACTATATTTGTGAAAAGCACTAAAACGGTATGAGACGTTTTCTTCTTGCCGTCGCGGCGATTGCCGCGGGGGTGACGGCCTGGGGGCAGGCTGCGATCCATGTACAGGCCGGGAAACCGGCCGGGAACATCGACCCGATGCTGTACGGGCAACTGTTCGAACACATCTATTTTTCCGCGAACAACGGGGTGTGGCAGGAACTCATCTATGAGCGGTCGTTCGAGCCGGAGCATTATCCGGGGATTCCGCCCCGGGACGGATACTTCGACGGATGGTTCATGGACGAGGAGGCGGTGCTGCACTCCCCTACCCGGTACGAGCAGCCGCTGCCGATAACGACCCTGGATACGGACGATTATGAGATCACGGCCGATATCAACTGGCGGGCGTACCGGCTCGCGCGGCGGGCCTGGAGCGGCGGCCTGCTGGACATCCGGTTCGCGTTCCGGAACCAGCAGGGCGGAGAGCCGTATTACTTCCGCGTGCACAATCCTTACTACGAGGCCCGTGCCCTGAATCCGGGACAGACCGAATCGCAGATCCAGGCGGCCCAACAGGCCCGCCTGCGGGAAGCCGCAACGAAACAGGTGACGGAGCCGAACTTCTCCATCGCCACGATGGTGGAGAAGGAAGTGGAGAACTTCGGCCGTACCCGCCGGGTGAAGACGCTGGATCCGCTGGTCCAGAAAATCGCCGCCGCGAACCAGATCAACGAGAACCAGGACTGGCACAAACTCCGCATCCGCTGCAAGGGCGCGAAGGCCGAGGTCTTCTGGGACGGGAAGAGAATATTGACATACAACAAGTTGGATGCGACGGGACGGAATGACATCGTCCTCTGGGTCAATTACACCGAGACGCTGTACCGCGATCTCCGCGTCACGTCCCTGGACGGGAAGACCGTCTATTTCGAGGGTACGCCGGAACCGGTGCGGATTCCGGACGTGGCACCGCAGTGGAAGGCCTTCGGCGACGGCGAATACCGCCTCGTGAAAGGGGATGCCGTCAATATGGACTATGCGCAGGAAATCACCGCCGGGGCTTCGGCGGCCGGCATCTGCCAGGGACCGCAGAACGTAATCACGGGCGAAACCTTCGTCGGGTCGATTTATGCCAAGGGCGGCGGACGGCTTTCCGTCGCTCTGGTCCGTGACGGCCGGATCCTGCGGGAACAGGTGCTCGGCTTCCCCGGCTCCTCCTGGAAGAAGTTCGACATCTCCCTCCCCGCCGGCGAACTCTCCGGCGATGCCGATTTCGCCATCCTGGGTACCAACGGGACGGTCCTGGTGGACCAGGTGACCCTGTCCACCGCCACCGGGCAGGCGCTCGGCGGTTTCCGGCCGGACATCCTCCAGGCCGTGAAGGACCTGCATCCGACCTGCCTCCGCTGGCCGGGCGGCGGTTACGTCGCCCAGTACTATTGGCAGTGGGGAATCGGCCCGCAGGAGCAGCGCTACCGCTGGCCGCACTGGATGTGGATGGATTACGACCAGAACTGCTTCGGCACGGACGAGTTCATCAAGTTCTGCCGGGAGGTGAATACGGAACCGGTGATCGTGGTGTCCGTCCACTTCGAGCGTCCGGCCGAAGAGTACGAATCCATCCTGGCCGACGCCGTGAACTGGGTGCGGTACTGCAACGCCCCCGCCACGGACGAATGGGGCGCCAAGCGCGCTGCGAACGGCCATCCGGAGCCCTACAACGTGAAATACTGGGAGATCGACAACGAGATGTGGGAGATGGGCATCGAGCGCTATGAAAAATGCGTCCGGGACTTCTCCACGGCCATGCGCGAGGTGGATCCGTCCATCAAGATCATCGCCTGCGGCGGCTTCCGCGAGGACGGGGAATTCCTCCAGCGGTCGGCCAACTACTTCGACTATCTGAGCCTTCACCACTATGAGCAGGCCGGAGGATACGCCACCGGACCCGTCCGCCTCGGCGAACAGTACGACCACTACGCGGAGATGATCGCCGCCTGCCCGAACCCGAACGTGAAACTGTTCATCTCGGAATGGAACCTGAACAGCACCGACTGGCGTACCGGCCTGTTCGCCGGCGGATTCCTCAATGCCTGCGAGCAGCGCGACGTGGTGGCGATGGGCGCCGCGGCCCTGTTCATCCGCCGTACCGACGCCCCCGACTGGAACAACGCATTCATCAACTTCGACTACAAGGGACTCTTCGTGGCGCCCAACTACCTCGTGACCGAACTCTGGTACGACCACTTCTCGCGGTATCGGCTTGATTATTCGGGAGATACGAAGGACCTGAGCATCGTCACCACCCTCTCCGAGAACGGCCGCGACGTGATTGTCAAGATCGTGAACCCGACGGAATCGGCCTGCGAACTGACCGTCTCCGGTGACTGGAAGGGCCTCGGTGGTGCCGTCTTCGACTACTATGCGCCCGGCTCCCTGACCGCAGCGAACACGATGGCCGACAAGCATGCCATCAGCCTCTGCCACGCCACGCCCGAGACCCGCGGGACCACCGTCCTCCTAAACGTCCCCGCCCTCTCGGCCGGGGTGCTTACCCTTACGAAATCTTTCTGACCGGGAAAAGCCCGCGGCTAGTTCCGTGACTTGGGCGGGGCGACGCCGGGGCCGAAGACCATGATCTTGCCGCCGGACTGCTCGAAGGCTTTGCGGGCGTCGCGGATGGAGGCTTCGAGCATGCCGGAGGCATCGTCCAGGAAGCCGACCATCTGGCGGCGGTTCACGCTGACGCCCAGGTCTGAAATCGCGAGGGCCCGGATCATGGCCAGGACGGCCTGCTCATTCCCGCCCCACAGGGTGGTCATCATGGCCATGGCCAGTTCGGTAACCGTCTGGTGGATGGTGTTCGGATCCTCGAGCGGATCGATGTCCGTGTGGAACCGGATGTCATTCTCTCCGTAGCGGAGAACTTCAAGGATTTTCTTCATACGCACAAATCTTACTGTTTCTCCAGCAAACATCGGAAAAAGAACCGTTTCAAAAAAAGATTAAGCGTTTAAGTTCCAAAAAGGCCTCCCAGCGCACTGGGAGGCCGATTATTTGAGGCGTGGGCTGGCTAATGGAAGGGCTTTTCACGCAAAAATCCTGCATTTTACTTAAAAAGCATCACGATAAGGCCTTCCAGAGCCGATTTCTGAAATGGGGCATAAAACGGATATCGGCCGCAATCGTCAAGGCTGTTCCTGGTCGTCGGGACCGGCGGCGCTTTCGGCCGTTTTGCGGGCTTCCGCGGCTTCGGCGAACTTCTTCGTCATCGTCTCATTGCCCTTGGTAAGTTTCTTGATGGTAAGGGCGTCCGCCTTGTCGTTCGCCAGGCGGAGGTTGTTTTCGGAACCGATCAACGCGTCCTTGATCTTCTGCAGGTGCGCGATGGATTTGTCGATTTCGTCGATGGCAGCCTTGAACTTTTCACTGGCCAGGCGGTAGTTGCGACCGAAGGCCTCCTTGAACGCGTCCAACTGGCTTTCGAAATGGGTCACGTCCACACTCTGGCTGAGGGCAATCTCCAGTTCCTTCTTGATACCGACCGTCTTCTTGGCGGCATTGACCAGCAGGGTGATGATCGGCCGGAAGAACTGCGGACGGATGACGTACATCTTGGGGTAGCGGTAGGAGACATCGACGATGCCGCCATTATATAGTTCGCTGTCCGGCTCCAGGAGGGAGACCAGTACGGCATATTCGCAACCTTTTATCCTGCGGTCCGCGTCGAGTTTGCGGAAGAAGTCCTCGTTCTTGTGCTTGGTAGCCGTCTCGTCCATCTCGTTCTTCATCTCGAACATGATGGAGATATACTCGGTGCCGTCCTCGAAATCGCGGAAAATGAAGTCGCCCTTGCTGCCGAGCGAGGCATCGTTATCCTTTTCGAAGTAGGCATTCGGAAACATGGGACGCATCTCTCCATTGAATACGTTGCTGCAGTGCGCCTCTAGGGTCTCGCCGACCATCTTGGTTGACAGGCGGGTCTTCAGGTCCTTGTAGTAGTCGACCTGCTCCTGCGCCATCTTCAACTTGGCCTCATAGTCTTTGCGGATATTGTCCTCGTGGAGCGCGGCTTCCTTGGCGGCCAACATAGCCGAGGAGCGGAGTTGCAGGATGGAGGCGTTCAGGTTCGCGATTTCCTCGTTCTTAGCGGCCACGGCAGTCCCGACGGCCAGTTTCTGCCGGTCGCCCTGTGCGGCCATCTGCTCTTTAAGGCGGGAAATCTCCCCGTCCTTAGCCAGGATCGCCTGGTCCTTCTTGAACAACGCCGTCTGGTACGCCTGCTCCGCCGTAACCGCCTTCGCCTTCTGTTCAGCCTCGTACTGCGAATGCAGTTCGGCCAACCGGCGCCGGATCTCGGTGTCGAATTCAATCCCGCGGACCTGGGATACGATGGAAGCGTAGTCAGCCTCGTCGACCGAGAAGACACTTCCGCACTTGGGGCATTTCAGTTCGTGCATATTTGAGTAGTCAATTTCGTAATCACAGATAATCCTTCGTCACCGACCCCACACAGTCCCGGACGCCGGCCGGGGGGCCGGCGTAGATGAGCCGGCCGCCGTCCTCGCCGGCGCCGGGGCCGAGTTCGACGAGCCAGTCGGCGCTGCGGATGACGTCCAGGTTGTGCTCGATGAGCCAGACGGTGTTGCCCCGGTCCACGAGCGAGTCGAACAGGCGGATGATGTGCCGGATGTCCTTGGTATGCAGGCCGTCAGTGGGTTCGTCGATAATGAAGATCTTCCCCTCCACTCCCAGGTACGAGGCCAGTTTCAATCGCTGGAGTTCGCCGCCCGAGAGGGTCGAAAGTGCCTGATTCAGATGCAGATACTGCAGTCCCACGTCCACGAGGGGCCGCAGTTTCTGTTCGATGACCGTCCCCTTGAAGAAGGCCGATGCCAGGCGGACGGAAAGGTCCATGACTTCGGCGATGTTGAGCGTCTCGCCGGTGGCGCCGGTCACGGTATAGGCCAGGGCCTCGGGCGCGTAGCGCAGGCCGCCACAGGCCTCGCAGGTGGTCTCGATTGCATCCATGAAAGCCATTTCCGACACGATGACACCTTTGCCGCCGCACACGGGACAGGCGCCCTTGCCGTTGAAGGTGAAGTACTCTTCCTTCATCTTATGGGCCTTCGCGAACGCCTTCCGGATGTCACCAGCAACTTCCATGTACGTAGCCGGGGTGGAACGCAGGCTCACGCCGATGTTCTCCTGGCTGATGTACACCACCTCGTCCGGGTTCGGGTATGCGCGCCGGAAGCACTCCATCAGCGAACTCTTGCCGGAGCCCGCAACGCCTGCGACGACGCCGAAAACACCCAGGGGCATGTCGATGGAAACGCCCTTGAGGTTGTGCAGGGTAGCGTTTTCGAGATGGAATGAGGAGACTACCGGCCGGGGTGAGTCCTTGAACGGAACCGGCTCCCCAAGCATCGAGCCGGTGGCCGTGCCGGAGTGGAGAAGTTCGTCGTAGGAGCCCTCGAAGACGATGCGGCCGCCGTCGATGCCCGGGCCGGGGCCCAGGTCCACGACATGGTCGGCAATCCGGATCATCTCGGGATGGTGCTCCACGAGGAGGACGGTGTTCCCTGCGTCGCGAAGGCGCTGGACCGAGCGCTTCATCCGTTCGATGTCCCGGTTGTGCAGGCCCACGCTGGGCTCGTCCAGGATGTACAGCACGTCGGCGAGGGAGGAATTGATGTATTTCGCGATCTTGCACCGCTGGGCCTCGCCGCCGGAAAGCGTGCCGACGGGACGGTCCAGGCTCAGGTAGCCGAGGCCGATTTCCTCGAGGGCGGTGAGCCGTGCCCCGATCGCCTCCTTCAAGTCCGCAGCCAGCGGATCGGACAGGTTCCGAATCCAGGCATTGAGCCGGGAAATCGGGAGGGCGCACGCCTCGGCGATGTTCAGCCCTTCGATCTTGCAGGTCAACACCTTGGGATTCAGGCGCGTACCGCCGCAGTCGGGGCAGGTGCCCATCACCAGCATCGGGTTCAGGACGGCGGCATGCAGGAGGCCCTCCTCGGAATTGATGATGGACCGGTACATTCGCGGGATGATGCCTTCGTACTTGGCCGACTTGGGCCAGTTGGAAGGCGGGTTCTTGAGCCGGATCTGGGGACTGTTCAGGAACAGGTCCAACTCCTCCGGGGAATAGTCCTTGATCTTCTTGTCCAGGTCGAACAGGCCGCTGTGGGCATAACGGATCCAGCGCCAGCCGCCCTTGCCGAAGGCGATGTAGTGGATGGTATCCTCGTCATTGAGGCTTTTGTCGAAGTCCACCAGTTTGTGGATGTCCAACTCACGGATCTCCCCGAGGCCAGAGCAACGCGGGCAACTCCCTTGCGGATGGTTGAAACTGAACGAATCGGAGTAGCCCACGAACGGCTTTCCCACGCGGGAGAAAAGCAGCCGCATCAGTGCGTAGATGTCGGTATAGGTGCCCACCGTAGACCGGGAGTTCTTGGCGGGTTTCTTCTGGTCGATGACGACGGCGATGGGCAGGCCCTCGATCTCATCGACATGCGGCCGCCCGTACTTGGGCAGATACTGCTGCACGAAGGTCGGGAAAGTGTCGTTGAGTTCGCGCCGCGACTTGGCCGCAATCGTATCCAGCACCAGCGAACTCTTCCCGGAACCGGAAACACCGGTGAAGACGGTGATCTTGTATTTGGGAATATCCAGGGAGACGTCCTTGAGGTTGTTCTCCCGCGCGCCCCGGATGCGGATGGTATCGGTCGTCATTTACTTCATCCCCCGTTGTTTCTTGATGGTCTCGTAGGCTTCGGATATCTGCTGGAAGCGCTCCACCGCAGCCTTCTGCACGTCAGGGCCCAAGGTCGATACCCGGTCCGGATGGTTCTTCATCGCCATCCGCCGGTACGCGGCCCGCACCTCGTCGTCCGTCGCATTCGGGGAAATCTCCAGTACGGTATAGGCCGACTGCTCCTCCTTGTAATACATCGCGATGAGGGAGGAGACGTCCGTCGATGTGAGCCGGATCACGGAGCCGATGGCCTCCAGGACGCTCTTTTCGGACTTGGCGAAGTTCCCGTCGGCAATGGCGATCTGCACGAGATACTGGAACAGTTGCATCCGCTGCGAATAGTTCATGTTCGACGCGATCTGGTCGCCTACCGCATAGATGTTCACCTGCTGGGTTTCCAGTTGCCGGAGCATCTGAATCGCCTGCTGCGACGCCTGCTCTCCAAAATTGCTGCGGAAGAAGTTCCGCACGCATTCGAGTTCCGCCTGCAGCGTCTTCCCATCGGCCTTGATCACGGCCGATGACAAGACCAACAGACTCACGAAGAAACTGTTACGCTGCTCGTCGGCGGTGTAGCGACGGGAGGACTGACCGCCGTAACCGGTGCCTTGGCGCTGGTATTGACCCTGGTTCTGGCGCTGGTATTGACCTTGATTCTGGCCTTGGTACTGGCCCCGGCCTTGACCCTGGTACGAACCGCCGTCACCGCCCGGAAGTTGGTGCGAACCATCGATATATGTGTCCACGGCCTTCCCCAGGAGGTAGCCAATGAGTGCCCCGATGGGCCCCCATGCGACCCATCCCAGAAAACCGCCGATCCATTTTGCCTTTGACATATCCTTTCTCTTTCGCGCTGGTTAACGTGCTTTTCCCCGCACCTTTTTCGCGTCCCCTACCGCCCGCAAATATCGGTCCACAACGGCCTGTCCTGCCATTCTGGCGGACGCCCGGCTGGAACCTGGCGCCGATAATTGTCTATCAACCTGTTCCATTTCACGGGCGCAAAAAAGGGGAAAACTGCCAAAATTGTAAATTTTATTTGGATATATGTAAATTATACTTTACATTTGTTGCGTTAAACTTTACGTTATTTGCGTATGAAAAAGAAAGTATTCCTGATGCCCCACCAGGTTCAGATTGCAGGATGGGTCCTGGCCGGCGTGTCTCTGCTGGTCTTTGTGGGGAGTTGTATCTTCACACCCGCATATCAGGCCAAAGCCGATCCGGTTACCTGGTTTTCACTGATGTTCGTCGGCCTTTTCCTCGTCGGACTGTCCAAGGAGAAGGTGGAAGACGAGTTCACGGTCTTCATGCGGACGCGATCGGCACTCACGGCGATTGCGCTGATGTTCGCGATCAGGATTGTCATCGCACTTACTCTGGCCATGGCCCTGACGGGTACGTGGGTGACATCAGCAGCCTCCCATGAACGCTTCATAGCCTGGTACGATACGGAGAGCCACGCCCGGATGCTGAAGGTCTTCAAGGAGATAACCGGCTACGGCGGTGCCTTCATGCTTTATCTGATCATCTACAAAATCCGTCTGATCCGCTATCGCAAGGAGAGCCGGATCGAAGAATAATCCCGTACGCCATGACTAAGACTTCTTCTCTTCTCCCCCACTCCTTCCAGCGGATCGGCTGGGCGCTGCTGATTGCGTGCCCCGTCGTGTTCGCCCTGCAACTCTGGCTGTTCAACGGACTTGAACTTATCCCTCAGAAATACAGTCAGTTCGGGACTTTGGCCCTGTATGTGACGGCAGCGCTGTCCGCCTTGTTCGTCGGCCTGTCCGAAGAGAAACAGGAGAATGAATTCATCCAGACGCTCCGCCTCCGCTCCATCGCCAACACGGCGTGGATCTGCTTTGTGCTGGCCATCGTATCCGGCCTGATCGTGGACATATTGACCGCCTTCAGAACGAAGGGCGTTTTCAGCCTCCTGTCTTACCACAGACTGTTCGACAGCATCATCTTCGCCTTCTTCGTCTATATCATCCTCTTCCGTTTCAGGCTGTACAAATACAGGAAGGAGGCCGGCCATGAAGAATAGCATCCGGGTCGAGCGGGCCCGCCTCCGCATCTCGCAGCAGGAACTGGCCGATGCCATCGGCGTCACCCGCCAGACCATCTACGCCATCGAAAACGACAAGTTCATCCCCTCCACCGAACTCGCCCTCAAAATGTCCGCCTACTTTGGCAAGACGGTCAATGAGATCTTCTCCCTGGATTGACGCTGGGCTCGTGGAACGGTCTGCCACGTTTTAGCGTTGGTGGCCGTTTCTGTGCCAGACCGATATCGGTTCCAAGAAGGGAGGGAGTCTGAGGGTCTTCCCTCAGTCGCCCCCTCGGGGGCAGCCGCGTAGCGGCGGGGGGGAAGCACAGGTATCTGCACAAATAAAGGTCATCGACTCGCGTCGGTGACCTTTATTTGTGGAGATAGTCGGATTCGAACCGGCGACCCCATGCTTGCAAAGCATGTGCTCTACCAGCTGAGCTATACCCCCGGGGGTTGTGCCCGGCCGCCGGTAAAGGTGGCCGGATGGCACAAAAAAAGCCGGGCTGGCGTCCGGCTTTTCGGTAGGCCCTGGCAGAGTTGAACTGCCGACCTCTACATTATCAGTGTAGCGCTCTAACCAACTGAGCT
>JAEEGH010007067.1_pt1 | contig 27173 bp, 20 predicted proteins | sample 9134181 | NCBI WGS metagenome assembly JAEEGH01 (sample SAMN16246544, study PRJNA631951) | gut metagenome | biome: gut microbiome; feature: rumen; material: DP-attached | host: Bos | place: Iran: Karaj | collected 2018-10 | reverse complement strand
GTAGTCGGGCTCTACATCATCCTCAAGGGTGTACTTATCGTTGAACTTCCAGTCCTTGCGGAAGGGATAGCCCTCGAAATCGCTACGCAGGAACAGACGACGCATATCCTTATGACCCAGGAACACGATGCCATAGAAATCGAAGACCTCGCGCTCCAGCAGATCGGCTACATTCCAGATGTTTGAAACGGTGGGGATATAAGCCATCATCTGGCCGTCCATCTCACCTGTACCATTGCTCGACATACCATCGCCACAAACCTGAGTCTTGGCAATCATCTTCACTGAGCAACGCTCGTGAGTCTGGGTGTTCTCGAGAATGTAGATACAGCCGAGGCCCTCTTCAGGACCAAAGTCCTCACCTACGATGGTAACAAGATAGTCGAAACCCTTCTTGTCCTTCAAGTTCTGCATCTCAGAGGCGAACTTGGAAAAGTCGAATGATAAGAATTCTAATTTCATGCCTTGTCCTCCTCTACTTTAGCTTCTGCCTGGGCAGACTTGATTTCTTCAACAAACTCCTGGGGAACCTCTGTGATCACCATGGGCTCACGACGATGGTCGTTGTGCTTAGAACGGAATGTCAGCTCCTCGTTAGATACACCCAGCTCGCGCTCCTCAGCGGTCTGCTTGTGGTTGGCACCACCGAAGAACTTCTCGATCTTCACCTTACGCTGCAGCTGCATCATGCCATACATGATAGCCTCTGGACGTGGGGGACAGCCAGGAATAAACACATCGACGGGCACAATCTCCTCGATACCCTTCACTACATGGTAGCTCGACTTGAACGGACCACCGCTGATGGCGCAGCCACCTACGGCAATCACGTATTTAGGCTCGGCCATCTCGTCGTACAGACGCTTCAGCGCAGGAGCCATCTTGTGGGTGATGGTACCAGCACACATAATCAGGTCGGCCTGACGTGGAGAGTTACGCGTAACCTCGAAACCGAAGCGTGCGAAATCGTAACGAGCACAGCCACAGGCCATGAACTCGATACCACAGCATGAGGTGGCAAAGGTCAGAGACCAAAGGGAGTTCGAACGTCCCCAGTTAATCAACTGGTCGAGCGAACCTGTCACCACATTGACGCCGCCCTCATGGAGCTCGTCAACGATCTTCTCCAACGAGGCGTTATCATTCCACTCCTCGTAGGGAATACTCTTGATGTGAGGCTTTCTTACTTCCATTCCAAGTCTCCTTTCCGCCAGGCGTATGCCAAGCCTAAAACCAGAACTACCAAGAAGAAGCCGATGCTAAGCAACGCCATCGCGCCGAACTCCTTCACTACCACTGCCCATGGATACAGAAACACCGTTTCTACATCGAACATGAGGAATAAGATGGCGAAGAGATAGAATCCCACAGAGATGGGCAACCACGAGCTGCCTCGCGTGGGGATACCACTCTCATACGGCTCACCCTTCACCTTCGCGTAGGACCGAGGTCCTATCAGCTTAGCTACGACGTAAGCCGCTACCACCAATGTAATAGCCGTCACCAAGACGGTAATTAACAAAGTAAAGTTCATAAAAATAATTATAATGTTATAACAATATTGTTCTCGTTCTTAAGCAGTTAGGGCAAAAATGAAAGTACCTTCACGGCTTTTCTGCTGCAAAGGTACTAAAATTATCCGTAAATTCAACGAATATTTATAAAAAAATCGTTAATTCTCGATATTGAGTTTCATATCGGTTGTTTATAAACAACCATTATAAGTTCAAAGATTCCGTTCTTTCGATGATCTCAAGACACATACGACCGTTGTGATAAGGGCATTTCCAGAAGCCTGCTTTATCGTCGACCGTGTTCAAAGTTCCGTCCGGATGACGGCTCCAGAACCACTCGCCATTTTCCCAATCGATGAGCTGGGTTTTGATGTAGTTCCAGCATCGTTCAGCCTTCTCCAGCGCATCCTTGTCACCAAAGTGCTGCCAGATATTGAACCACCCTACTACATTCTCAGCCTGAACCCACCAATGGAGGTCGTCATCCACATGACCTGTATCGAGATTAGCCTCATGAATCATCGAACCATCAGGGCGCAGTCCCTTCTCTGAAGCCTTAGCCACCATACGAACCACATCTTCAACCTTTGACAGCACCTTCTGGTCGCCCAATACGAGGGCAGCCTCGTGCATCAGCCAAGAGCACTCGATATCGTGTCCGTAGCTCTCCAGATGTCCTGCCCCACGTGTCCAGTCCATATCGAAGAACAGGTCGAGATGGTGAGTCTCAGGATTCAGGATCTTATCAGTAAAGATATCTATCAGATTGCGCAGAGAGGCCTCTACGCTCACGATGGTCTCCATCGGCACACTCACCCCTATAGGCAGCACTGCTCCGAGCACAGGCACATAATCGCACGACTCCTGGGCATGCAACTCCTTCAGGCAACGCAGCAGATTGGTACAGGGTTCGATGATGTGCAGATGGGTGTTCTGCGACTTAGGATAGTTGGCATCGAACTCCGACAGGCGCATATCGGCTATCTCGCCCCACTCTCGCGTACAGGCCTCGATATAGCCGTTATGTTCGCGATCCAGTGCATGCTCCTCAATGCATTCATACAGGTCGAGCGCATACTCCAAAGCCTCTCTGTCGCCTGTGGCTCGCGCATATTCCGAGAGTCCGTACACAGCGAAGCCGATGGCATAGAACTGTTTCTTGGTGTCGAGGGGGTTGCCTTTGTAGTCGACACTCCAATAGACGCCTCCGTATTCAGGATCGATAAAGTGTTCGATAAGATAATCCTTAGCCCTTGTGGCAGCATCAAGATATTCTTGGAGGTGAGGGGTGAGAGGTGAGAGGTGAGAGAATACTCTATAGGCAGCCGAGAATGTCCAGAGGATTCTGGCATTCAGAATAGCGCCTTTCTCGGCCTCAGGATGTAGCACCCCACTGCCATCGATACGACCATAAAAACCACCGTTCTCGCGGTCGATCATCTTATCCAGCCAAAAGCGCAGGATGTTCTTTTCCAGAACATCCTGCATCTCTTTTTTCATTGTTTTGGTTTCCATAGGAATGAATCTTATTCTATATCGCGGAATTTCTTCAGTTCTGCACTGATCTCATGAATACGCTTCGTTGTCAACGGATAGAACCAAACGACTACGATAGCGAAGGCAGCCACAGCAGCAGGAATGAAGCTCATGAGCCAGCGGAGCACCATCAGCGCACTCTCAGGCTGAACGACACCAGCTGTGGTAGAAGCATCGGTATTGTAACCGAAGCCAGAAAGCAACCACAGAACGGCTGCACCACCGATGGCACCACCAAACTTCTGGGCCATAGAGGCTGATGAGAAGATAAGACCCGTAGAGGCCGTGTGGAACTTCAGCTCAGCATAGTCTGATACGTCAGCATACATACTCCATACCAACGGCGACATGATACCAGTGAAGATTGAGATGATAATCTGCAGAATCAGCATGGTCCAGTAACCCTCTGATGTGCAAGGCACGAAGAAGAAGGCGATACTGAATACCACAAGGGCTGCATTCACCAAGATGAAAGTTGACTTCTTACCAATCTTATTGGCAATGGGAACACACAGGGCCACACCAGCCATATTCGAAACCTCACCGATACCCAGGAACAATCCTGAATAGAAGAGGAATGCGATACCTAAGAATGAAAGGCTCACATCGGGTCCGATGATGTCGAGGAAGAAGTAAGCCACCGTTGCACCACGAACGGTATTAAAGAGGTTCGAGCACAGAGCCGCACCAATCAACAACCACCAGGGCTTGTTGGACAGCAGCGACTTGAAGTCGTTACCCACACTCACCGTCGATACCGTCTTCAGATGCTCCCTCGTCAGCAGGAAGCAGAGGATAAACATCACGAAGCAGGCAGCAGCGATACATACCATACCCCAGAACCAACCATTAGGTGTCTGATAGCCTCCGAACATATTGGTCAGAGGTTCCCAGAGGAACAGAGCAAGGAATGAGCCGCCATAGGCAAAGAACATACGGAACGATGAGAACACGGTCTTCTCGTTCGTATCGTCAGTCATCACACCCAGCATAGCACCATAAGGCACGTTGATACCGGTATACACCGTCATCATCATGATATAGGTAACATACGCCCAGATGAGTTTGGCACCATAACTCCAGTCGGGTGTGGTAAACAGCAGAATACCACAGATGGAGAACAACGGAGCCACCCATAACAAATACGGACGATACTTACCCCACTTCGTATTCGTACGGTCGGCAATGATACCCATCATCGGGTCAGAGACAGCGTCCCAGATTCGAGTTACGAGCACCAGCACACCCGCGTCGATCAGCGAGAGGCCGAAGATGTTTGAATAGAAGATGGGAAGATAGTAAGAAAACACCTTCCAGAATGTTGACGACGACATGTCGCCGAAACCATAACCGATTTTCTCGATTAATTTAGTCTTTACCATAGATCTATTGTATTTTTAATTTTTGAATTTACAATTGATTTATCTGAAATCATCCGTTATTGGATATCATTCAGGAACAACACATTCTTTTTCGCGTACATTTCTTTAAAATAAGGTGCATCGGGCTGTGAGGGCGACGGACCAAACCACTCCTCCTTGTAGTTACGCCACACGAGGAAATAGCAGATCTGATGCTTGTCGAGCACAGGGGTCAGCGTGGATGTCCACCAAGTAGGGTCAGCCAGATTCTTCAGTCCGCACTCCGTCAGCGCAGCGATCTTACCACGATCGGCAGCAAACTTCACGAGCATACCGAGGTTATTATCAAGCTGGGCCACAAAGTCCTCCTTCGAACCCCACTGATAGCCATCGATACCTACCAGCGAAATGCGGTCATCGCCAGGATAACGCTCCAGATACTTGGCCTCGTCGAGATTGGGAGCCATACCTGGCGAATAGGCCCAGAGCAGATTGTCGAAGCCATCGGCCGTCAACTTATCCTGCAGCATATTCCACAGGGCCTTGTACTCATCTGCTGTGCAGAGCTTCTCGCCCCACCAGAACCATGAGCCTGTATTCTCGTGCCAGGGACGGAAGATGATAGGTATCTTCACACCGTCCTGAGTCTTCAGCGTAGCCAGGAAGTCGCTCACACGCTGCATCCACGTCTGGAAGAGTTCATATTTCGAGCCACCTTCGAGCACATTCTTCACAACAGTAGTATCGCTGATGTCCCATGCCGTTCCCTCGGGGAACTTCTGACCAGCCAATCCACCACCTTCGATGGTTGTCAGCGGATTGCGCGGATGCCAGCTGATGGTCACGATGCCACCACGCTCGTAGTGCTTGATGATTTCCTCGGTCATACGGGTAAACGGCACGCTGTCGAGGTTCTTTGCATCGCCCATCTCTATGCCGCCGAGCTCAAAGCCCATCACGGCAGGCCAGTCGCCACAAACGTTCTTTACATCGCTCGAATCCTGAACGTACGCCCAGGTGAGTCCGTAGAAAGGATCGTCCTGATGACCAAACATATAACCCTTCTGACGGAGTGTATCCAGTCGTTCCATCAGTTGCTGAGCCTGAGTCTTCTCAGGTTCTGCTTGCTTTGTTGTCGTGCAGGCAACCATTGTGATGGCGACTACAGCCAAGATCATTAGTTTCTTCATTATTTTGCTATTTTACTCATTCTATCCACCTGATTCTTGATAACAGCCAGCGTTGTGGAGTCGCCAGCAAACACAGAGTTAAGTCCCTGAGCCTCCTGAGCCGGGTCGCCCGTATAGTCGTCGCCCACCATCCATTGCTCAGCATGAGTGGGCTTGGCCAGTCCGCCCCATCCCCAGAAGTTACAGCCGGCAAAGTAGCCGCCCTGTTCGGCATTGTCGCCCACGAGCGAGAACACATACTCATAGAATCCATCGCGTCCCTGCGTGGGAGTGCCCAAGGCAAACTGAAAACCGTCTCTCGGATAACCAAACTCCTCCATCACGAGAGGTTTCTTGATCTTCTCGCAAATCTTCAGATGACGGTCAATATATTCCTTCGTATTCGCCTTGGCGCGCGGCAGATTCTCTATCAGCGAGTCCTGCTTTGCCCAGCCCCAGTTATAGGGCCACAGGTGAATATTGGCATAATCAATGTTCTTATCGGCAGTGATGCGCTCCCAGCAATCGAAGTCGCCCTCACAGCCCCATGCACCTTCCGAGCCAATGGAGATCAGGTGGTTGGGATCGAGTTCACGGATCAATGCCGATGCCTCAGCGAGCCATTTCTCGAAGGCGGGCAGCGCCTCAGTCGAGAAAGCGCGAGGCTCATTACCTATCTGCCAAGACATAATGGCTGGATCGTCCTTGTAAGCCACACCGGAATATCGGTTCGTACGTGTAAGGATAAAGCGAACGTAATCATAGAACAGCTCATGAGCCTTCTCGTTGGTGGCATACTGGCTCATGGCCTGCATGAAGGCGGGGTAGCCTGCTTCATTCGGACGGGGCTGCTTACCGGCACCTGCCTGCTCCAGATAGAAACCATAGCCCCCACTCCACTCCCAGGAATTGTTCAGGTAGAGCACAGCCACCATCTGGCGCTTACCCATCTCCTGCAACAGGAAGTCGAGGCCAGCCAAAATGGTATCATTGTATACGCCTGGCTTAATCTGCAGGGTTGGCTCCACCTTAGTAGTCACACCGCGCTCACCATCGGAGCCTACCAGAATGCGAAGATTATCAATACCCATCTCTTTCATCAGATCGAGCTCCTGACAGAGGCGTTCGCGGTTACCGCCCTGACCTTCCGAGCCAAGGATAGCGCCATACCAGAAATTGGTTCCCACGTAATAATAGGGCTTGCCGTCCTTGACGAAATGACCGTCCTCGACCTTTACGAACGAGGGGGCGGCAACGTCAGGCTTCTGCTGACAGGCAATCATCAGGATCACCGCGATGAGAGGGAGTATGAATCTAGTCTTCATTGGAGTAACAAATAATTTCGGTTGCAAAGATACAAAAAATAATTGGAATAAACAAAGAAATAGTCAGAAAAGTGCCTATAATTATCAGGATAAAGGTATTAACTTATTCAGTTATTCAGTTATTCACTTATGACAGGAAGGTTTTGGGGTTCGTAAATTAGTTAGTTCCCAGAATTGCACCTAGAAGTTTCTCACTTTCTCACTAGGGACATTTAGGTTTTTGAAAGTAAAGGATGGTTAAGGTACAATGAATAGATTGTTAATATAATTTTATTAGTTGGTTATTTAAAAAGTCGAAAATATAGATGTCCCCAGTGAGAAAGTGAGAAAGTTCGAAAACCTTCTTGTCATAAGTGAATAACTGAATAACTGAATAACCTTTGCAAGTATAATATATAATTATTTATTTACAAAATTAGCAGCAATACACCCTGCTTTAAAGAGAACTCAGAGTAATGTTAAATTTTACTCCGAGTAAAGTGAGGGTTTACTCGGAGTAAAGTCAGACTTTAGTCCGTCTAAAGTCAGAAATGTTAAAACACACCAAAATAGGGCGGTTTTGAGCCGCCCTAATGATATTTGATTTTTATTTACACGATAAAAACTGAGTCCGTGCGTTTACTTGGCAAGATGGTAGCCAACAAGGCCACCAAGAGGACTCTGAAGGATGTTTCCAACCTTGTAATCCATGTCTTCTGCAGCATCGCGAAGCAGGTCTTGATAGTGCCAAGCCACACTTCCTACAAACGAAACGGGCAGATTTTTGTGTTCATAAGGCTCCACATGATAGGTCAGGAAGTCGGTAAAGCACTCCTCAACCAAGTTCTGCAAGCCGGTAAATTCCAGATGGCGACCAATAAACTCAGAGAGCGAAGCCAGCCAACGGTTAGCCAAAGGCTGACGATAAACGCGATCGATAATCTTAGGCAGCGTCAAACCGGTTTCCTGCTCAAACATCTCCACCAGCTCCTTTTCCAAAATACCCCCATAAAGATCGTGAATCAGACGCTTACCCAGCACGGCTCCACTACCCTCGTCGCCTATAATATAACCCAAGGCCGGGGTGTGACTAACAATCTCCTTGCCATCGTACAGACAACTGTTGGCACCCGTACCGAGAATGCAGGCGATACCCTCCTTGCGACCACAAAGAGCACGGGCAGCACCGAGCAGATCGCTGTGAGCCTCAACGGTGATGGCCTGAGGGAACACCTCGCGGAGCAACTGCTCCATCTGCGCCTCCTTCTCTGGGCGCACACCACTACCATAGAAATACACGGCGAGGGGAAACTCAGGTGTGAGCACACCACTACTCTTCAGTCGGCGCACATCGGTATTGTCGCTCATGCGACTCTGAAACTCGTCGCTGAGTATCTTTACGATTTCCTCACGCGACTGATGGACAGGGTTGATACCCTGCGTATTGATCACTACCGGCTGGGCTGTGCTCGTCACAATCGCCCAATCGGTCTTAGTACTTCCGCTATCAGCTATAAGAATCATATTTTTCGTTTGTTTTGATGATTTCTGCTGCAAAAGTAATCAAAAAAGGGATAATTCCATAAGATTATGGGAAAATTTTTCTTGTTTCTCCTTATTTTTTCGTACCTTTGCAGTGCAAAAATATAATAGGAACATATATTAATATGAAACGCATTTTACTGATTCTCGTCGTGATGCTGGGTTTCCATATGGAAGCCGGTGCGGTGCTCAAGGAGAAAGACCTGGAGCAGACACTTGGCATACTTCAGACTGAACTTGAACAATACAACAAGGAGTTGGCGCTGCGCACCAATGCCCGCAGGGCTCGCACAAAGAGCATGATTACGGAGCTGTTTCTAACCATGAAGCGGGCCGATCAGAACGCGCTGATGCTCTACTCGCAGGAGCAGGACAACGTGTTCGATATGACCTACGCCTGCCACGAGGCCACAAAGCAGTATCGCGAGTTCCACAAGAATCAGTTGCCTTTTACCTCTTTCTTAAAGAGAAACGAGATTGAGCTGGCACGCTACGACAGCCTGATAGTAAGGCTGGAGGCTATGCCGGAGATGATGACCACGCAGTATGGCTCCGAGCGTCGCGACTCCTGTCTGGTACTGGCCAAGAACATTCGCAACATGCTGATGGAGAGTCAGCTGCAGCTGAAGCGCAACATTCGCTACTACAACCAGACAGAACGCCGACTGAGCGACCTGAATGAGTATGCCCACAAGCGTTACAGCGAGATTCAGCGCGACATCTTTATTAATGGTGGCGACAGCTACCCCACCCTGCTTAAGAATTTCGGCAGACGATGGAGCTCGATGACGAATGCGGTTTACAAGAAGTACGACATGAGCAGCCACAGCTATTCGCAGTGGAGCGGGCGCTGGATCATCTATACTTTCTCGGCCATTCTGTTCTACATCATCATCGCCGTGGTGCTCAACCAGCTGTTCTTCCGTTTCTTCATGCCCAAGAGGTTGAACACGGAGGAATTCAAGAAAAAGCGTACTTGTATCATCATGGCAACCACCACTATCACGTTCGCTATCATACAAGGAGCCATCAGTATTTTTGGCACAGGTCAGAACTACCCATTCCTCTATATGGCGTCGAACCTGTTGGTGGAGTATGCCTGGCTGTTGGGTGTGATTCTCATCTCGTTGCTCCTGCGTCTGAAGGGTGAACAGATAGGCAGTGCTTTCCGCATTTACGCCCCGTTGATCACCATAGGATTCATTGTCATAGGATGTCGTATTATATTGATTCCCAATGAGTTGGTAAATATCGCTCTACCACCGGTGCTATTCATCTGCGCCCTGTGGCAATGGATAGTCATCCGCCGACACAACTATAACATTCCGAAGTCCGACATCTTCTACACCTACATATCGCTGACGGTTTTCATTGCTTCGGTATGCTGCTCTTGGGCGGGTTACACGCTGCTGGCCGTGCAGTTGCTCATATGGTGGATTATGCAGCTGACGTGCATCCTGACCATTACCTGCATCAGCCGTTACATAGAGCTCTATGCTGAGCGCAAGAAGTTGGCCGAAAAGCCCATCACTAAGACCTGGGGTTACTTGTTGGCCGAGAAGGTTCTGATGCCTGTTCTAAGTGTCAACTCGGTGATGCTGAGCATCTATTGGGCAGCCAAGGTGTTCAACCTGAGCGACCTGTGCTGGCGCATCTTCAAGTACAATTTCATCGACATGGAAAACCTGCAGGTATCGATTCTGAAATTGCTGATGGTCATCACCCTGTGGTTCGTGTTCCGTTATATTGTCCACACCATTTTGGCACTGATGAAGATGCACTTAGTATCGAAAGATCCCATGACAGCCGACTCGAGGGAGGTGATGGGCAAGAACGTGCTTCAGGTGTTCGTGTGGGGCATCTGGCTCATGATCGCCCTCTCCGTGTTCCATATCAGTGTTACTTGGTTACTCGCCATCTCAGGTGGTCTCTCCACCGGTATCGGTTTCGCATCGAAGGATATCATTGAGAATCTGTACTATGGCGCCTCACTGATGGCTGGTCGTATTAAAGTTGGCGACTGGGTGGAGGTTGACGGTCGTATGGGTAAGGTGGCCTCCATCAGCTACACATCGACTACAGTGGAGTCGATCTACGGCGAGGTCATCACTTATCAGAATGCACAACTCTTCAAGAGCAACTATAAGAACCTGACGAGGAATCACGGCTATCTGCTGTCGGTAGTACCCTTTGGCGTGGCTTATGGGTCGAACCTGAAGCAGGTAACAGAGCTGGTGGAAGAGGCTCTGGGCAAGCTGAATCATCCGTGGATGGATTCGAAGAAACCCGTTAAGTGCGTGGTATCGGAGATGGGTGAATCGAGCGTAAACTTCAAGCTGTTCGTATGGACTGAGGCCCACAAGAGATCGTATGTGATCAGCGACGTGCTGAAATGCGTTTACGACACGCTGAACCAGAACGGTATCAGTATTCCATTCCCACAACGCGATGTGCACATTATTGAAAAGTAAAATATTTCGCCAATTATTTGGTGGATTTGAATAAAATGCTTATTTTTGCACCATTATATGAGTAATAAAACAACCATCATAGCTGGTCCCTGCGTCATAGAGTCGGCCGAGTTGCTTGACACTGTGGCGCGTAAGTTGTTGGAAATCAATACCAAACTTGGTACTGACATTATCTTCAAGGCTTCATTCGACAAGGCAAACCGCACCTCCATCCACTCTTTCAGAGGTCCTGGACTGGAGCGCGGACTTCAGATGTTGAGTGACGTGAAATCGAAATACGGTTTGAGAATCCTGACGGATATCCACGAGAGCACGCAGGCAGAGCCTGTGGGTGAGGTTTGTGATGTGATTCAGATTCCCGCCTTCCTCTGTCGGCAGACTGACTTACTCGTAGCAGCAGCCAAGACTGGGCGCATTGTGAACATCAAGAAGGCACAATTCCTTTCTGGTCGCGACATGTGGTATCCTGTTGAGAAGGCCCGCGAGGCTGGCGCCAAAGAGGTGTGGCTTACGGAACGTGGCAACATGATGGGCTATAACAATCTGGTGGTTGATTTCCGCAACATCCCCGATATGAAGGAGATTGTGCCTACGGTGATTATGGACTGCACGCACAGCGTACAGCGTCCCGGAGGCAGCGATGGCAAGACGGGCGGCGATCGTCGTTTCGTACCTCAAATGGCTCTCGCAGCCAAGGCTTTCGGTGCCACTGGATGGTTCTTCGAGGTACATCCCGATCCCGACAAGGGTCTGAGCGACGCAGCCAACATGCTGGAACTCGACAAGTTGGAAGGACTCGTCAAGAAGCTGATTGAAGATCGCGATTAAGTAAGAGCAGAGCTAAGCTTGCTAAGCTATGCCGAACGTGAGCGAGCTCGATATGAAATATCAAGATTGATAATTGAAAGATGAAGACGTCAAGAGAACTAGCGATACAATGTTTCAAGGATGAGGCAGCAGCCGTAATGGGACTGATTCCGCAATTGGGCGAGAGTTTCGATGAGGCAGTACGGCTGATGTACGAATGCAAGGGCAAGGTGATTGTAACGGGTGTCGGCAAGAGCGGACACATCGGCGCGAAGATCGCTGCTACCCTATCATCGACAGGCACGCCCTCATTCTTCATCAACCCGCTCGACGTATTCCACGGCGACCTCGGTGTGATGACTTCCGATGACGTTGTACTCGCCATCTCGAACTCAGGTCAGACTGATGAGCTGCTGCGATTCATCCCGATGGTGCTCCATATGGAGATTCCCATCATTGGCATGAGCGGCAATCCTGAATCGTTGCTGGCCAAATACTCCACCTGCCATCTGAATGTGAGTGTGGAGAAAGAAGCATGTCCGTTGAATCTGGCGCCCACCAGTTCAACAATGGCGCAACTGGCTATGGGCGACGCATTGGCAGTAGCCCTCATCGAGAAGCGCAACTTCCAGCCTCGCGATTTCGCCCAGTTCCATCCGGGAGGAGAACTCGGCAAGAGGTTGCTGACTACCGCTCAGGATGTAATGCGCTCCGACGATATGCCAATACTGCCGCCTGAAATGCACTTGGGCGAGGCCATCATCCTGGTGAGCAAGGGCAAGTTGGGACTCGGCATCGCTGAGGTCGACGGTAAGATTGTAGGACTGATCACTGATGGCGATATCCGTCGTGCGATGGAGAAATGGCAGGCTGAATTCTTCGACAGGACCGTGAGCGACATCATGACCCGCACACCGAAGACCGTGAAGCCTGAGACGAAGATTACGGAAATTCAAAGAATTATGAACAAATATAAAGTACACTCCGTATTGGTAACCGACAACGACAACCGACTGCTGGGCGTTGTAGACCACTACTCGTGTATGATTTAAACATAGGTAATAAGGCCTTATGAGAACTATAAAGAAACTATTGATTGTGCTGATGCTGACACTGCCTCTGGCGGTGGTGGCAGACTACCTTTTCAAGACGTTGGATGCCCGAGACGGACTGACATCCAGTCAGGTAAACTGTATTCTGAAAGACTCCCGTGGTTATGTATGGTTTGGTACCCCAGCGGGTCTGTATCGCTTTGACGGCTATACATTCCGTAATTTCCAGAGCGACTCTCAGGACGGTTCCTCGCTGAACGACAGTTACATTAACTCTATTCAGGAGATGCTTGATGGCAACCTGCTTATTGAGACCTCTTCGGGCTATTGTATCTACCATCCACAGACTGAGAGTTTCGAGCGCGACATGAAACAGACCTTTGCTCGCATGGGTATCGAGACCATCCCATCGGTAGTTTTCATTGACCGTCACAAGAACCTGTGGGGCGCTATTCCTAATAAAGGTGTAGTATGTTACAACCAGCAGCAACAGTTGCTTTATGAATTCGGTTATACAGACGATGCTCATGGTGTGCCTCAGGGTATGGTATGCTCCATCGGTGAATGTCGTGATGGAGCCATTGTGGTATATGATGACGGACGACTGGTTTGCTGTGATGTGATGCACCAGCAGCATACGGTATGGGCTGCAGATGCTGTTCCAGCTTTACAGCGTCGCCGCACAAAGTCGCTGAAGTGCTTTGCCGATCAGATGGATAACATCTGGCTCTACGGACAAGGTACCTTATACATGTACAACAAGAGCGAGAACACATGGAACACATCGATCGGTGAGAGGCTCGGTCTGACAGGTCTTGGCGTTGACAGGAACATCAACGGTATGGCTGGCGACAAGAGCGGAAACATCTGGATAGGTTCCGACCAGCTTGGACTGCTCAAGATGAACGTGAATACCCACGAGACGGAGTCTGTACAGCCCCGTAACATCAACGACCAGCAGTGGGTGAAGGAGACTGTAGCCATACAGAGCGTATACGTTGACGACACCGACCTGCTTTGGGTAGGTACGGAGAAATCGGGTGTTGCTTTCTCCGGACAATACATTTACCGATTCGGATCTAACCTGATAGGCGATATCACCGCAATGACACAGGACGCCAACGGCACCATCTGGTATGGTACCAGCGACAAGGGTATCATCGGTTATCAAGGACAGTTGGCAAGTCTGAAGGTTTCTTGTATGGCCACAACCCCTGACGGAAGCCTGTGGATCGGTTCTAAGCGCAACGGTCTGACTCGAATCAAGAACGGTGTATCAACCGTTTATTCTCAGGCACGTGACAGTTCGGCCACACTGATAGACGACCATATCAATGCTCTCTGCAAGGATAAGATAGGTAACCTCTGGATTGCCACCAACGGCGGTCTGCAGGTATACAACCCGAGAATGAACTCGTTCTCGTCATACACTCGAGAGAACGGTAAGCTTTCTACGAACAACATCACGGCGCTGTTCTATAACGATAATGGTACAGCCAACAACCTGCTGATAGGAACAGCAGAGGGACTGATTATCCTGAACCTCTCTTCTACTGAGAAGAAGGTGATGACGGGTAACTCAAACAATATCAAGCCCTTCACCAACAACTACATCACGCAGATTTTCCAAGACTCAAGAGGATTGATTTGGGTGGGTACTCGCGAAGGCTTGAACATTCTTAATCTTGAAAATGACGACCTGGACTATCTCACAGAGAAACAGGGACTCTGCAACAATAACATCTGCGGTATAGCCGAGGACAAAAACCACAGCATCTGGGTAACTACAAGTAAGGGTGTATCGCGTATCGTCATCCAGCGTAACCATGAGGACGGTACAAACAACTACGGTCTTTACAACTACACCACTGCCGATGGACTACAGAGCAACGAGTTTAATACAGGTTCTATTCTGACCCGAGACGACGGCAATGTACTGTTGGGTGGTCTGTATGGTGTCAACTGGGTTTTGCAGAAGTCTGCTGAGGACAACGATGCACTCCCACGTGTGATGCTGACTCAGTTCTTCATTGGTGAGGAAGAGGTGCTCACTGGTCATGAATATGGTGGCAGGGTTATCCTATCGCAGGCCATGAACGAGACCAGCAAGGTGGCGTTAGCTCACGATCAGAATACCTTCACCGTGAAGTTTGCTGCCGGTAACTACAACCAGAGCGAGCGCCTGCAGTTCATGTACTGGATGGAAGGTAAGGATGAAGACTGGCGTAATGGTAATGCCCTGACACACGGTGTAACATTCAAGGATCTGGGTAGCGGACATTATACCTTGCACGTAAAGGCTATCAGTGCCGAGGGTGCTGTGAGCAACCAAGAGCGAACACTCGATATCACCATCGAACGCCACTGGCTGTTGTCGTGGTGGATGATTGTAGCATACGTTATCATCGCCCTCGTCATCATCTACTTCTGGCGCATCGGTATCAAGCAGCTGAAGGCCATCAAGTCGAGGAAGCTGGCAGTGATCAATGAACTGAAGATGCAGCGCGAAGAGATCAAGGCAGCCAGCGACGACTTGCGTCAGCCTATGGCTCGTATGACCTCTATCATCGGTAACCTCACGGAGAAGGAGAAGACGCTCGAGGAGAAGGAGCAGTTGAATGCCCTGCACTCACAGATGCTTCAGATTATCACCCGTGTGGCCGACATGCAGATGAACCTTGAGCATCCTGAGGAGAAGGCAAAGAACGTAGTACAGGATCGCCTGGAGATGAATGGTAAGGGCGAGATAGAGTTGCCCGAGATTGCCAGCGAGCAGATGACGGCAGAGACCACACGTTCGCGTGCTGCTCTCGACTCTCCGACAGCCAAGTTTACCGTCGTGATGATCGACGACAACGAGGACTTCCTGAAGTTCGCCTCAGCACGACTGAAGTACGTATACGACTTCCATGTGTACAACGACGTCATGAAGGCAGCCGACGATCTCGACGAGATGAAGTGCGACATGGTAGTCTGCAAACAGGAAATGGCTGGTATGACAGGTAGTGAACTCTGTAACCAGTTGAAGACCAACATCAACACGCAGAAGATTAAGTTCGTGCTGATGACGGAAGGTGTGCTGACACCACAGGATATGCACTCGAAGAACATTACTGTATCGGCCGATGACTATCTGGCCAAGCCGTTCAATCTGCAAGAGGCTACGATGCGCTTCAACCAGGTACTCGGACTGGGTGCCGTCAAGCTTAATAGCAATCTCATCGAAGGTGCCGAAACACGTATGCTGGAGGATCGCAACACCAGTATGACTACGGCAACAGAGAGTATCGATATGAAGGGTTACACCCCAGATACCGAAACGGAGATTGCTGCCGACGACCCAATGAACAAGGTAGATACAGCTATCGTGAAGAAGACCTCACTGACAAAGAAGAACAATCTGCCAGAAGGCATTCTGCCCGACAGTCAGGAGAGCGAGGAAATGCAGTCAGATTACTCTATGCTCGACGCTATGGATCAGCAGCTCATTAAGAATATTGAGCAATACGTGATGCAGAACATGAGTCGCGGCCAGATCAGTCTGGAGGAGATGTCGAGTGCTATGGGTATGGGACGCGTTCCATTCTTCCACCGCATACGCAACCTGACAGGCAAGACACCTGCAGAACTCGTTCGCGACATGCGACTGAAGCACGCCTGCATCCTGCTGAAACGCACGAACATCAATATGAGTGAGTTGGCTACCAACGTAGGCTTCATGACAGCAGAAAACTTCATCAACATATTCCGTGAGAAGTTCGGTATGAGTCCGCTGGAGTACAGACTGAAACACAGGAAGGCACAGTGATGAGGAAAGTATTCTTACTGTTCACCCTTTACTTATCGATACTCACGGTTTCCGCCCAAACGGAAACCAGTGATTCGTTGACTGTTGGCCAGATGCGTGATTTGGGCATCCATTTCACTAACGACAACAAAATAGAGTTGCTCATGTCGGGCAGAGAGAAGTTTGAACGACTCTTTGAGGACATCCGTCAGGCTAAACAGAGCGTACACTTGGAGTACTTCAACTTCCGCAACGACTCCATCGCCTCACTGCTCTTCGACATCCTCAGGGAGAAAAGGAAGGAAGGTGTAGAGGTGAGAGCCGCCTTCGACGGATTCGGAAATGACTCCAATAACCAACCCCTTAAGAAAAGTCACCTCAAATCGCTTCATGCCGACAGCATCAATATCCGCGAGTTTGATCCTATCCGTTTTCCTTGGGTGAATCACATCTGGCCCAGAGACCATCGTAAAATCGTCATCATTGATGGTCGCATCGGCTATACTGGTGGTATGAATGTGGCCGACTATTACATCGTAGGAACAGAGCAGGTAGGAGAATGGCGTGATATGCACTGTCGTATTGAAGGTCCGGCTGTCAACGACCTGCAAGCCATCTTTGCACGTTTCTGGAAGAAACTTGGTAAAGAGGATCTATCAGCCCCACGCTATTATCAGGGCACCTGTGCTGGTAACAAGATGATTGGTATCGTGAATCGTGAGCCAAACGTATCAAATGAGATTATGCGAAGGCTCTATGTGCAAGCCCTCGACAATGCGAAGGATTCAGTGAAGATTGTCAATCCCTACTTCGTCCCCACCCCATCGGTTATGAAGGCTCTGAAACGTTGTGCTGAGCGTGGGGTAAAACTCGACATCATTATGTCGGCAAAGTACGACGTACCTCTCACGCCCGATGCAGTCTACTATAACATGCGTAAACTCATCAAGCGAGGAGCCAATATCTGGCGTTACCGTCTGGGATTCCACCACTCAAAGATCATGATGGTCGATGGAAAGTTCTGCACCGTAGGCAGTACAAACCTCGATGCTCGAAGCTTACGTTTCGACTATGAGATCAATGCCCTCGTCATCGATCCGGAAACGACAGCTAAACTCGATGCCAAATTCATCGAGGACACGAAACTGTGCGACCTGGTGACGATGGAAGAATGGAAAAAGAGCCGTACTACGTGGCAGAGATTCTGCGGATGGTTCGGACATTTGCTTACACCATTCCTATAAACAATGAAACGCGACACTGTCATATCCATTGCCAAGGGTATCGCCATCATCCTGATGGTGGTGGCTCACGCAGAAGCTCCGGGATGGTTATGTAAGTTTATCTTCGAGTTTCACATGCCACTCTTCTTCATCACTGCAGGCTATTTCTTTTCACTGAAGTACCTCAATGATGAAGCAACCTTCGTCAAGAAACGCGTAAAAGGTCTCTACTGGCCCTTTGTCAAATGGTCTGTGTTTTTCCTGATCATCCATAACTGGATGTTCGACATCGGCATACTTAACGAACGTTTCGGCAACGAGACTGGCGGTGTTACTCACCCATACAACTGGCATCAGATACAACAGAACCTATGGCACATCTTCACTGCGATGGGTGGATACGACCAATTCCTTTGTGGTGCCTTCTGGTTCTTCCGTGGGCTCTTCGTAGCCAGTATCCTATACCTTATTATATATAAGGTAGTGCTGAAGGTGCTGCCTCAGAAGTCTGCATCCGCCGCACCTTACATCATCTGCATCGTCTTACTTTTGCTCTGCGGATGGAAGACCTACGAGGGATTGAAAATCATCACCCTCGTACAAGGTGGCTATCGCGACCTGATGGGTTGTTTCTTCTTTGGTTGCGGTTTTATCTTCAGACAATTTGTAACCCAATACAGACAGATGATATCCAAGTATTATTCATCTGTATGGACCACCATACTCTTTGGCGTCATTGTGTTCCTATTCTCCAAGTACCTGACTGCCAACATGAACTGGCGATCCACCTTTACACAATTCCTCTCATTGCCGATTCCCGCCCTACTTGGTTTCCTGATGACCTATAACATCAGTATGTGGCTAGACAAATACGAGGGAAGAGTGAAGCAATTCTTGGTCTATACGGGCGACAACACACTCAATATCTTTATCTTCCACATTGTAGCCTATAAGGTGGTAAGTCTTATAAAGATATGGTACTATGGACTCGACATCCGCCAGATCGGTTGCCACATGGTTATTCACGAGTACTCACAACAGGATCTGTTCTGGATACTGTACACAATAGCTGGTGTAGGCATTCCTTTAGGATGCACCTGGTTCAGCGAGAAAGCGAAAGCAAGAATCAAAGAACGTAAAGCATCATCTGGCATTCAGGCTCAGTAATGCCTTTCATACGAATCAGCTCCTTCTCATTGTCAAGAATAAACTGTTTGCTCTGTCCTGTCTCCTTCAGATAACGGCGGAAACAATCGACGGCCTCATCTACCCTACCACTGAACCAAAGGCAATAACCATTGTTCAGGATATCTTCTGACAAGGGTTCCTCCACCGATAGCAGTTGCTCATAGAATTTTTCTGCCTGTTCGTATTTTCCATCACAAGTCAGCGTCCAAGCAAGCACACGGTTTACATAAATATCGTCGGGCGATTCATAATTCAGACGGAATAGCACTTTCTCTGCCTCATCATACTGCTGTAGATTCGTCTGACAAACAGCCTTGTTTAACAGATAAGATTTCTTATCTGGTTGCAAACTTAAGAGTTTGTCGAATAGCTCCAAAGCCTCCTGATACTTAAACTTCGAGAACAGAGCTCTGGCATATCCAGCCATAGCGCGCTCATTCACTGGCTGAAGTTCAAGGGCACGGGAATAATTCTTCAAAGGATCCTGTCCCACATAGGCACACATCATGAAATATTGAAAGTCCTGACGATCAAGATCATAATTTGCCAGCATTTCTATAGCATCACGATGACGCTTCTTCTTGATCAGGAAGGACGTTATCTCATTAAAATGTTGTTCTATTGGTGTTCCCGAGAACAAAGACCTAGCAAAGAAGATATATTTCTGTTCCTGAACGTCGAAGATATTCTCAAAAGCATCCCGTTGTGTGAAAAGACGGAAGAAACGATAGAGGTCCTGAAGATAAATGCGACGAATATAGGCAGGTTTCATGATCTCCTCTGTTGCTACTTCTTGAACAGCAGCTTCTCCACGATCAAGCATATTCCTCACATTCTGGGGCAACTGACCGATAACCTGTTCAAAAGCCAGCACGAAAGAGTATTTATCACTATTACAGAAGGGACCATTCTTCATCATGGTTTTCAGGAAACGATTTCCTTTAAACTGGTTTGCAGCCGTCTGGATCTCGGGATGATTCATATCAAACGGCATGAGCCAATTAACCATCTCATTGAAGAAGGGGAAACGTTTCATCTGTGAGAATCCACCGAAATAAATATCAGATCCCTGCTTCTGCATAGCAATCATCTTCTGGAAACTGGCCTCCACCTTCTCCAGATTCTCCTCAGCCTCATTAGGATGAAGTATATCGCGCAACGGATCTTCTTCCTGCTCCTCTACTCCGTCCTTAGTAATATGGAATCCCTGATGTTTGATGATATCAGGCATGATTTCCTTCTGGATGGTGGCATTGTCCTGCTCAGCATTGATACAGTAGATAACCTGCTTCTGCAGTTCCGTCAGTTCCTGACAACAATGTTCATCCTCCAACACAGACTTCAACAATTCCCGTACTTCTGGGTATATATAAAGGATGATCACTGAATCAAGTGCAAACACCCAACCGATAAGGGCACGCTGTCGTACCTCTTCATCCTTGGCCTGCTGATACACATGCATCAGTAATCTGAACTTAGTAACATCGAAATAACTCATTGCCGACAACATCACGCCACTGATAATCAGTTGCTGATCGTTTGAGTCAACTGTTGGAGCCAAGAGAACATCCTCTATCCCTGCAGCAAAACTGTCAGTCCAGAGGCCCGACGTGAGGATATAATCGAACAGTTCTACCATTGAACGGTAGTGGCGAGCATAGAGGTCACTACGCTTTGCTTCTGAAGTATGTTCAGGCTCAAGATCGAGCAATGCAACATCTGATACATACGACTCCAGATCCTCCTTAATAACCTGTGGCGACCAGTCGCGTGCTGTCATATGAGCCTTATAGAACAGCGATGACAGGAAAGGCATATGTCTCACAGTATAGTTACTGGCTATATTAGCATAGAGCACATACATCCGCTTAAGCAGGTTGTCGTAGAGCTGAGTCAACTGTGGATCTTTAAATCCATGACGCCAATAGTCTGCCATCAACTGGTAGTCAGTTCTGATGGCAAAGAGTCTATCTGTATTGATCTGATGGGGATGAACAGCAAGAAAACTGTCCATCGCAGCGATTGCCTCTCCGAGGTTTCGTGCAATCAGACACTCAAGAACACGGGTCAGAGCTTCACTTTTTATCATACCTTATTTCTTCGAAAGCCACTTCTGAGCCTGTTCAACATCTTTCTGTCTGGGTGCTGCCGCATGCTGGAACTTCAATGAGTCGGGCAACTTCTTCAGAGCGTTTTCTGAAATCTGATAATGTTTTCTGATCACATCGGAGTAATGCAACACCCCATAATGATTCAGTGAATCGCAGGCTTCATTATAGCCTTTCAGGAAAACATCCATCTGTCGACGACGATTCTTATCGTCCATACCCTTGGTACGAAAAGCGAATACGCCCATCTGCATATCAAGTTTTCTAGTATCAAGCAGCACTTTGTGTTTACCTAACAGGGCCTGAGTAGCTTGAGGCTCTGTCAGCAACATAGCGTCCATCTCATTATTCTCCAACATCTTCAGGCGGATGTTTACATCATTGATCTGTACACGAAACACCCGCTCTGTTTTTAATTTAGCACTGTCGACTGCCAGATCGCCCAACAGGTCGGTAACCGAATAGCGTGTCATCGCCAACATTCTGTCATCCAGATGCTTTAGGTTCGACATACGCAACTGTCGATTACTGATAAGCAGCCAATAGGCATTCGTAGCCGCCACATATTTTAACGGTGTTCCCTGCTGTATCATTCGTTCAGTCCTTACCAGATCGCTAATAGCACCTTCCACTCTTCCTCGCATCAGGGCCGTATCACAATCCATCTGAGCGGTAAACTTCTTCAAACGAATATCAACCACTGTATCAAACATCTGATGATCCTTGGCTATAAAGACCGGTAGACAGTCGAGTGTAGGCATCACGGCAATCTTAAAGGCAGCAGAGTCCTCACGCCACAACTTCAGGCGCTGTGCCTTAGTGAGGCGTTTTGTCTCCTCATATGACTGACCGCAGCCTGCAATCAGCAATATTGTAGCTAATAACAATAAAATCTTTCTCATATCGGTTGCAAAGTTACTGCTTTTTGGCCGAAACTATTGTCCTTTAACTCCCTTTAACTCCTTTTGCTCCTTTTACTCCTCAAAAAGTATTACCTTTGTTGCCAATTATGGCAAAAGACAAAATCGCATACGTATGCTCCAACTGCGGCCAAGAGTCGCCAAAGTGGATAGGCAAATGCCCTTCATGCGGGCAGTGGAACACGTTTAAGGAAGTCCGTGTAGCAGCTGACACCAAGCAACAGGCAGCCACAACAGCTGCAGCATCAGCAGGTCATGCTCTACGTAAGAATAAGGTCTTGAAGTTACGCGACATCTCCGACCACGATGACCCCCGCATTGATATGCACGATGAGGAACTCAACCGCGTACTAGGTGGAGGATTGGTTCCCGGAAGCATCGTTCTCTTAGGCGGTGAACCTGGCATCGGCAAGTCCACCCTCTCACTCCAAACTATGCTTCGTATGCCAGAGAAGAGGATCCTCTACGTCAGCGGTGAGGAGAGTGCCCAGCAGCTCAAGATGCGAGCCAATCGTCTGGGTGGAGATAATGAGAATTTCTTGATTCTCTGTGAGAACTCCCTTGAGCATATCTTCGACCATATTAAGGAGGTACAGCCCGAATTGGTCGTCATCGACTCCATTCAAACCATCTCAACCGAAGATGTGGAGTCGAGTGCAGGTTCCATCGCCCAGGTCCGTGAGTGCGCCTCTTCCCTACTCCGCTTTGCCAAGACAAGCGGCGTACCAGTAATCCTGATTGGTCATATCACCAAAGAAGGTACCCTCGCAGGACCTAAGATCCTTGAACATATCGTCGACACCGTCATCCAATTCGAGGGTGATCAGCACTATATGTACCGCATTCTCCGCAGCATCAAGAATCGATTCGGCTCTACGGCTGAATTGGGTATCTATGAGATGCAGCAGAACGGACTCAGACAAGTTAGCAATCCCTCAGAATTGCTACTCACACAGGATCATGAAGGTCTCTCAGGTGTTGCAATCAGTAGTGCCATCGAGGGCATCCGCCCCTTCCTCGTAGAGACTCAAGCTCTTGTTTCTACGGCTGCTTATGGAACTCCTCAACGTTCAGCTACTGGTTTCGACCAGCGCCGACTGAATATGCTTCTCGCCGTACTTGAGAAACGCGTGGGTTTCAAACTCATGCAGAAGGATGTGTTTATCAATATCGCTGGTGGTCTGCGCGTCACCGATCTCGCGATGGATCTCAGCGTCATCGCTGCCGTACTTTCCTCTAATGTTGATACACCCATAGAAGCAGGTTGGTGCATGGCTGGCGAAGTAGGACTCAGTGGTGAGGTACGCCCTGTGAACCGCATAGAACAGCGCATTGCCGAGGCTGAGAAATTAGGCTTTACCGATATGATTATCCCCAAGCACAATCTTCAGGGTTTCGACCAGAATAAATATTCAATCCATTTGCACCCTGTAAGAAAGGTAGAAGAAGCCCTACGTGCAATCTTTGGATAACAATTCTAAAACACAGAGATACAGAGACGCAGAGAAATATATTAAAAAAGTAAAAAATCGAAAAATCTCTGTATCTCTGTATCTTTGTGTTGATTTTTATTTGTAACTTTGCACTCGCGTTTAGGAGACATTTTTCACATTATTAATAATAATAAGATTATGACTATCAACGAATTCAACTTTGCCGGTAAGAAGGCAATTGTACGTGTAGACTTCAACGTACCCCTCGATGAGAATGGTAAGATCACTGACGACACCCGTATCCGCGGTGCCCTGCCTACCCTGAAGAAGATCTTGGCCGATGGTGGTGCAACTATCATCATGAGCCACATGGGTAAGCCCAAAGGTAAGGTAGACGCTAAGAAGTCTCTGGGTCAGATCCGTGAGGCTGTTGAGAAGGCCTTGGGTGTTCCCGTTGCTTTTGCTCCCGACTGCGCTAAGGCTGCTGATGCTGCTAAGGCTCTGAAGATGGGTGAGGCTCTGCTGCTGGAGAACCTGCGCTTCTATCCTGAGGAGGAGGGCAAGCCCGTAGGTATCGATAAGGCTGATCCTGCTTACGACGAGGCTAAGAAAGCTATGAAGGCTAGCCAGAAGGAGTTTGCTAAGACTCTGGCTTCTTATGCTGACTGCTACGTAATGGATGCCTTCGGTACAGCTCACCGCAAGCACGCTTCTACTGCTGTTATCGCCGACTACTTCGACGCTGACAACAAGATGCTGGGTCTGCTGATGGAGAAGGAGGTTCAGGCTGTTGACGCTGTGCTCAGCAACATCAAGCGCCCCTTCGTTGCCATCATGGGTGGTTCTAAGGTATCTTCTAAGATTGGTATCATCGAGAACCTGCTCGGTAAGGTTGATAAGCTCATCCTCTGCGGTGGTATGACATACACCTTCGCAAAGGCTCACAATGGTGAGATTGGTGATTCTATCGTTGAGCTCGACAAACTGGATGTAGCTCTGGGCGTTGAGGAGCTGGCTAAGAAGAACGGCGTTGAGCTGGTTCTGGGCAGCGACTGCACAGCTACTAACGGTCTCGACTTCGGCACAATGACTGTTAAGGAGGGTGCTGAGATTATCACCTGCCCCGCTAACAAAGTTCCTGCTGGTTTCGAGGGTGTTGATGCTGGTCCTGCTTCTCAGGAGGACTTCCGCAAGGCTATCGAGGGAGCTAAGACCATTCTGTGGAACGGTCCTGCTGGTGTATTCGAGTGCGACAATTTCACCGCTGGTTCACGTGCCATTGGTGAGGCTATTGCCAAGGCAACAGCTGAGGGTGCATTCTCACTGATTGGTGGTGGTGACTCTGTTGCTTGTGTTAACAAGTTCGGTCTGGCTGATCAGGTTTCTTACATCTCTACTGGTGGTGGTGCTCTGCTCGAGGCCATCGAGGGTAAGGTGCTTCCTGGTGTAGCAGCTATCAAGGGTGAGTAATAAGAAAACTCAATTTATAAATAAGATATCCCCTGCCAATTGGCGGGGGATATTTGTTTATCTACTTCTTCTTGTTTTTCCTCACTAAGACAAGACCTCCCTCAATACCCGAAAGAGTCTTAGAGAGTTTGGAAAGGGCTTTGGTAGTCGTGTTGTCTTTTAATGTACCGAAAGATTGAAGGGCATCCATAATCTTTTTGGCCTCAACAACCATCGTGAGCGTATCGTTGACAAGATGGGTCGTGGCCGAAGCTGTCTGTACATTCTTTACTCCCAATAGCAGTTTTTCACCATGAGTCATCCAAACGCCCTTTGCCTTACGACCTGATAAAGAACGGATAAAGGTACCATCCTCGCGAAAAGTAAAGGTTGTGTTATCAGGCCTTACGTTAGCTTTCTCAAAGTATTCAGCCAAGAGTTTCTCCAATGAAGAAGCAGAAACATTACCAACAGCCTTAGTTAACAGTCTACCAGAAGTGACAAGCACAGTTGGTTCGAGATAGGTCCACGTACCAACCAACATCTCTGCGCTGGCAGCCTTGACAGCAAAAGCATCCTTCACACTTTCGTAAGCTGACTTAATAGAACCAGACTTCACACCCGATTTTACACTGTCGACCACCTCTTTAACGGTCTGTGCTTGAACATACCCCGCAACAGTCAACATAAAACCTAATAGGTAAATTCGTAATATTCGCATAGTCTATCTTTTGTTCGCAAAGATACAAAAAAAACAAAAACACTCAAACGTTTTCGGGAAAAAGTTGAGGGTAAAGTGAATAACGTAGGAGAAAAGTACGTATCTTTGCACCATCAAAAAACAAACGTACAATTAAAATATAACAGCTATGAGTAAGAAATTTGTTATCGGAGACCGTTTAAAAGATGAGTGGATTTCAGTTCTTGACACTGAGAAAAAGAAGCTCGAGTTTACAAACCATCTGGCCAGTGCCAAAGAGTATCTGCTGGAAGAGGATGCACAGATAAACCTCCAGAAGATTCAGGAAACAGGCTACTTCAGTGATCTGCAGATCTACATGAAGGAGGACAATAAAGCCTACAAGGTTGACGAAAGAGACTCTTTCCAATCATAACAAATAACCCCGCCTCAAAGCGGGGTTTATTATTCATTCAGGTCTAAGGGCTCGATCGAAGCACCATTTGATGACGCCGGGCACATGGCATAACCAGCCAAGGAGACGAATTGTGGAAGGCTTGAAGAAGAAACGGGCAAAACGTTCTTCTTTATCCTTCTTCTCAAACATCTCGGCATTGACCTCACGGAACGGACGACCACTTACAATGGCCTCGGCAGCATTGCGGGCTGTCTCGAAAGCAGGTCTGATACCCTCGGCGGTAAGGCGATTAGCAAATCCTCCGGCATCGCCGATGAGAATCACGCGATCGTGGATCGGATAATTGTTTTTCATATAGATGTAACAACCAAGCATCTTCTCCTCTGGAATCTTCATATCCTTCAGCACCTTACGGAACTTATCAGGTGTGGCAGTCTCATCGCCATAGCCGATGGCGTCGAAAGAACTATTGGGGAAACGGTAGTAATAGCCTCGGAGATCATACTTCTTAGACAGGCCTACTTCGATGGCATTATCGGGTGACTTCTCGACATACTGCTCCAGAACGAGGAATCCATTATCGTGGTTCTTGGCCAGAAAATGTCGTACAGTACTCGTAGAGCCGTCGGCACCCACCAAATAGCGACAGGCAATCTGTTCTCCAGATTTCAACGTGACAACCAGACCATCGGCCTGCTCCTCATAGCTCAGGAACGATCCCTGCATAAACTCACCGCCAACCGACTTATAGAGTTCCACTAACTGATTATCGAACTCTTTGCGTTTGACCAAACGCAGTTCGATGGCAGACTCAAAGTCACACTTGTGATTATCTTCCACCATCAGCTTAATGCGACGAATACTATTGTATTCGTACTTATAGCCAGGAATCAACTCCTCGAGCAGTTTCCAGCACTTTGGCGTCAATCCTCCGCCACAAAGCTTATCACGGGGAAACTTGGCACGGTCAATCAACAAACAGTCAATACCCGCCTTCTTCAACAGGTAACCACAAGTGGAGCCGGCTGGGCCGGCTCCAACGATCAATACATCTACTTTTTTCATTTATTCTTTATCGAGTAATATCTTCATCATCTCGACAGCGGCTTTGGCCACAGAGGTTCCAGGGCCGAAGATAGCAGCAACACCAGCCTTGTAGAGGAAGTCGTAGTCCTGAGCGGGAATCACACCGCCAGCAATGACCATAATATC
>JAEEGH010007064.1_pt1 | contig 27175 bp, 23 predicted proteins | sample 9134181 | NCBI WGS metagenome assembly JAEEGH01 (sample SAMN16246544, study PRJNA631951) | gut metagenome | biome: gut microbiome; feature: rumen; material: DP-attached | host: Bos | place: Iran: Karaj | collected 2018-10 | reverse complement strand
CAGATTTCAGGTTTTAATCCTTCGTGCTTTGTCTGCAAGCGGAACGCCGGAAGAAGTTCAGAATAACCCTGAAGTAATGTTTGCGTACCTCGGCGAAAAAGAAGAAGCTTGATTGGAGAAATAGTATGTTAACGATAAAAGATTTACATGTTTCTTACGGTGGAATTAAAGCACTTCGCGGAATTGATATCGAAGTTCCTGACGGGAAAATTGTAACGCTTATCGGTGCAAACGGCGCTGGAAAATCAACTCTTTTAAGAACTATAAGCGGTCTTGTAAAAGCAGAAAGTGGTTCTATAAATCTTGACGGTAAAGAACTTACGGCTCTTGCGATTAATAAAATCTGTGCAGAAGGAATTGCCTTAAGCCCGGAAGGTCGCCGCGTTTTTACAGATTTGACCGTTCAGGAAAATTTGAAGATTGGTGCCTACTTAAGAAACGATAAAAAAGAAATTGAGAAGGATCTTGAGTGGGTGTATGAACTCTTCCCTCGCCTGAAGGAACGTTCATGGCAGTTTGCAGGAACTTTGAGCGGCGGTGAACAGCAGATGTTAGCCGTTGGCCGTGCCCTTATGAGCAGACCTTCAATTCTTATGCTTGATGAACCTTCTTTGGGACTTGCCCCACTCATCGTTCAGCAAATTTTTGACATCATTAAAGAAATTAACCGCAAGGGCGTAACAGTTCTTCTTATTGAACAGAACGCAAATATGGCTCTTAAAACTGCTGATATTGCTTATGTAATTGAAACTGGCGAAATTGTACTAACAGGTTCTGGTCAGGAAGTCATGGCTAACCCACAAGTTAGGGAAGCCTATCTGGGTAAGAAGAAATAACATTTGTGCTAAATTAAATTGTACAAAATCTACTTTACATTTTATTTTTTTCACATTATATTTAAGCCATGAACCTCTCAAGAATAAAAATTTTGGCACTGTTAATTGGTGGCTTAGTATTGTTTTCGGGCTGCTCTTCTACAAATACAAAAAAAGCGGCTGCAAGGTTGGACCAGGGAGAATGGAATACAAACCATACCTATGTCTTTGTACACGGACTTTCCGGCTGGGGTCATTATGATTTCCAGAATAAGTTTTTCCCTTACTGGGGCTTGAAAAACGGCTCATTAATGAAACAGCTTAGAAAGGAAGGTTTTAACGCTTTTGATGCTTCTGTAGCACCTCAAGGAAGTGCCTGGGATAGAGCCTGTGAGCTTTATGCCCAGCTTGCCGGAACTGTTACAGATTATGGCAAGGAACATTCTGAACGTTGTGGACATCCTCGTTATGGCAGAGATTTTTCTAAAGCACCTCTTATTCCGCAGTGGGATAGTGAAAATAAAATCAACCTTTTAGGACATTCCTTTGGCGGAGTTACTGTCAGACTTTTGGCTCATCTGATGGCAGAAGGTTCCGAAGCTGAACGAAACGCAACTACCCCTGAAGATTTAAGTCCTCTTTTTGCAGGAGGTCATACAGACTGGATTTATTCTGTTACAGCCCTTGCCGCTCCTCACAATGGAACCTCAGCTTATCACGTACCAGACAAAAATCCACAGCCTAAAACAAAAATGCAAAAGGCAATGGACAGAACAAATGCGCCAAAAAAAGATGGTCGCGTAGAATACGATTATGCAGATTTTGACATGCATGTTCAGAATGCGGCAGAAATTAATAAATGGCTTAAAAGCTTGGATAATGCATATTATTTTTCTTTTCCATGCAGTGCAACAAAAGCAGCAGAAGATGGCAGCCAGCAACCAATTCCAGAAATGATGGAGGATATGTTTGAACGCACTTCTGCAAGAATGGGTAGCTTTGAAGGTATAAGTCCAGATGGAATTACCTTTGGAAAAGAATGGCAGGAAAATGACGGGCTTGTAAATACAATTTCTGCAAAGGCTCCAGATTTTGCTCCTCAGCAGGATTTTACTGATAATACTTCTGAAACTACTCCATCATCACTTAAGAAAGGAGTCTGGTATATAATGCCAACTTATAAGGGAGACCATATGTCCCTACAGGGCGGCTTTACAATCAAAAATAACATTACAGGCTTTTACCTTGAACACCTTAATCGCATAAACAAACTGTAGCAACAACAAGGCAGCAATCAGTTATAGACATTTAAGATTCAAACACCTTTCGTCCGGACATGAACACTACGTGGACTTTTCCGGTAAGAGTGTCTCCTGCAAATGGGGTGGCTTTTCCTTTTGAATAGAACATGCCAGGTTCAACTACCCATTCTTCATCAGGATCAAAAATAGTAAGATCGGCATCATAGCCGGCTTTGAGTAAACCTTTTGTTAAACCCAATATTCGCGCAGGATTTGCAGACATCAGCTGTGACAATCTCTGCGGCGCAAACTGGTTCTGATTTACAAGAACTGTATTGCAAATGCCAAAGGCAGTTTCCAGTCCTGTAAAGCCCGGACTTCCAGCAGCCTTATCATCAAAGGTGTGCGGTGCATGGTCAGTGGAAATTACATCTACCGAACCGTCCCGCAAGCCTTCTATAAGTGCAAGCCTGTCTTTTTCACTGCGCAAGGGTGGATTCACAAGTGCCCGAATATATGGTTCTTCTGTTCCGCTCAATGCAAGATGATGAGGTGTAACTTCACACGTTACAGGATTGGAGCATCTTGCCTTAGCACGTCGAACTTCATCAAGAGACTTTTTTGTACTCACATGTGCCAAATGAATATGACATCCTGCTAATTCTGCAAGTTGAATATTTCTTTCGGTAGCTGCATCCTCTGCAACGGCAAGAAGGTTGTTAGCTTCGGTTAACTCGCTGTCAATTTTTTCAAGCATTTCAGGAGTTACATCAGTTTCTTCATCACTTGTACCCCAGGCATAAAGTCCGGCTGCATTCATCATCTTTAATGCATTCTGCCGGTGAAATCTGGCCTCAACTGCAAGAGACGGGTCTTCGCAGTGACAGCTTACAATACAATTTTTTGCAGCAGCAATTCTCATTCCTTCAAGCATCACCGAAGCAGAAAGAACATCGTGACCGTCTTCAGAAATAACAGGAATGTATTTTGGTGTAATATTATTCAAATGGCTTACATCTGTTCCTTCAAAGTTTTTAGTAATACTAACAACCTGGAAAATATGAGCCAGCCCATAAGAAGCAGCTTTTTTCTCAATATCAATTGCCATATCAATAGAAGAAACAACAGGATTTGTGTTAGGCATGGCTACCACCGTTCCAAAGCCACCGGCAATTGCAGCCTGAAGTCCGCTTGCCAGATCTTCTTTATGTGTTTGTCCCGGATAACGCAAATGTACGTGCATGTCTATAAAAGCCGGAGTTACGGTCAGACCGTGTGCATCATATAACTCTAATTTACAATCATTTTCGGAGCCGTCTTCTATAAGGATTGAATGTGCAAGTTTAGAAACTGTGTAGGAAGAAGTAAAATAGCCCTGAAAAATTGCCCTGATTTTTCCGTCGGCAATCAGGATTGCGCCTGGAGAATCGATTGCTTCATCAAGAAGACGTGCATTGTAAATTAAAGTTACTTTTGTCATTTATTCGCACCTGCCATATAAAGTGTATCACAATATTCGCAGCGGTAAAGTCCCTTTTCTTTGTCGGTAAGGATAAAGGTTGGTGTAATGTAATGCTCTGTCTGAGTAATGCAGCGCGGATTCTTACAGTTGAAAACTCCGCTGACTTTGTTAGGCAATTCCATCGTAATCTTTTTTACAATTTTTTCGTTTTTTATTACATTCACGCAGATATTAGGATCAATAAAACCAAGCACCGAATAATCAATATCGATGATGTTGTCGATTTTGATGATGTCCTTTTTTGTTGATTTCTGTGACTGTACGTTTTGAATAAGGCACGATGTAAAAGGTGCTTTATCAAGTCCAAGCCACTGGTATATTTTCCAGCCCGACCCCGCACGAATATGATCTATTACAAGTCCGTTCTTTATTGTATTTACGTTTAACATTCAAAATCCTCCTGACATGAATAAGCTCTAAAGGCTTCCTGTAAGTTTTGCGATAAGTGCCATTCTTGCATACATCCCGTACTTAACCTGCTTAAAGTAAGCGGCTCGCGGATCATCATCAACTTCAGGCGTAATTTCGTTTACTCTTGGAAGCGGATGAAGAACTATCATCTTTTTCTTTGCACCACGCATTTTTTCTTCATCAAGAATGTAGCTGTCCTTTAAACGGATGTAATCCTGCTCGTTAAAGAATCGCTCCTTCTGAACACGGGTCATATAAAGAATATCAAGCTGGCCGATTACTTCATCAAGGCTCTCAACAATATCATATTTAACACCGGCCGGTTCAAGTACATTTGTAATCAGGTAATCTGGGACAGAAAGCTCTTTAGGGCTGATGAAGATAAACTTGTTACCCTTGTAGCGGCGCAAGGCTTCTGCAAGAGAATGAACTGTACGTCCAAACTTTAAGTCGCCACAGAAACCAACTGTGTGATTTTCAAGGCTTCCCATAAGCTGGCGGATTGTAACAAGGTCGGTAAGTGTTTGTGTTGGATGGTAATGTCCACCGTCACCAGCATTTATAATAGGACAAGAGGAATATTTACTTGCAAGATGAGCGGCACCTTCTTTTGGTGTACGCATTGCAATTACATCGGCATAGCTGGAAACAACCCTTATGGTGTCTGCCAGGGTTTCTCCTTTTACAGATGAAGTGTTATCTGCATCCGAAAAGCCTTCTACCGAACCGCCAAGCCTTAGCATGGCTGCTTCAAAGCTGAGCCTTGTTCTGGTGCTCGGCTCAAAAAAAAGTGTCGCAAGAATTTTCCCGCGACACACATCTTGAAATGATTTTGGATCTACTATTATCTGTTCTGCCAGTGAACAAATTTCATCAATTTCTGAAACTGTTAAATCATCCGGCTGGATTAAATGACGTCCTGCAAGCATTTATAACACTCCATTTTTAGATTTTTTGAATATTAGCATAAATGGAGAAATTAGTTAATATGGTATTATCTTATTCCTATGCTTGTGGAATTAATTTATTCAGCGTATTGTCGTGTTGCCGCCAGTTTTTATCAACCTTAACCTGCAAATCCAAATCAATTTTCTGAATGTAGATTTCGCTAAGCTTTTTGGCTGCGGCAGTCCTAATCTCCTTGATTTTTGAAGCACCTTTGCCAATTACAATACCCTTCTGGCTTTCGCGTTCAACACACAAAAAGGCACGAATCCAGAGTTTTTTACCTTCATTACGGTGTTCAATATCTGCAACCTGTACGTATACCGCATGCGGAATCTCGTCCTTAAGCCTGTTTATAGCCTCGCCACGGATTATTTCACAAACCCTGAAGGTTAAATCCTGGTCGGTATAAGTTTCTTCATCATACATCGGGTCGCCAACTGGAGAAATATCGTACAAGCCTTTAAGAACTTCGTTTATCCCAATATCCTTTTCTGCCGACATTTCGAAGATTCTTTCTGCCGGAATATTTGGAAGCTGTTCTGCAATAAAAGCACGCACAGGCATTGGCTTTGACATTGGAGAATCGCTCTTGTTAATGGCAACTACAGTTTTAGTCTCGTACTTTTTAATAAGCTCTGCTGCATGAAGCTCTTCTTCACCAAGCGGGCGCGTAGAATCAATTATGTATAGAACACAATCAACACCTTCCAGCTGTTCTTCGGTAACAGATTTAAGCCGCAGGTTCAATTTTTTTTCTGAAACGTGGTAGCCCGGAGTGTCTATAAAAATGAGCTGACCAAAAGAAGTATTTACAATACCTTTGATTGCGTTTCTGGTAGTTTGAGGAATTGGAGAAACAATACTTACATCTTCCTGGCAGGCGGTATTTAGAAAAGTTGATTTTCCAGCTGAAGGCCGCCCGATAATTGCGACAAGGGCAGTTTTAAGCGCAGTGTTTTCTGCAGCGTTCACCTGATTGTTCATTGCGCCAGTTTCAGTATTTTTATTTTCCATATCTACTTCTCCTATTTACTCATCAAAATTATACAGCTGCCAGACACAAGCACATAACGTCTCTGCTCTGTAAGTTCTTCCTCTTCACCATCGGCCATAATATCCTCTGGGCTTGCAAAAGATGTATCTGCTACAAGGAACCATTTTTTACCAGCTTGTGGATTCGGAAGGGTTATTGTTAAATCAAAGCGATCCATGTTTGCCGCAATGTAAAAATCCTTGTCGTTAGTTTGAGCTCCTGTCAGCATAAAAGCAAGGAACCTGTCCATTTTTGTCCAGTCAGGAGTTCGTGCATTCATATCGCACCAGATAATTTCTGCTTCAAATGATACATTATTAGCACTTCCGCCCGCAGCTCCAGCAAATCCAGCGGAAGCCTTTTCATAGTGGTCCTTAAAAAAATCAGTTCGTGTAAAAACAGGATGCTTTTTACGCAGGGCAATAAGTGTGCGGGTAAAACGAACAAGGTCAGCATTTTTTTCTGCAAGCGACCAGTCCATCCAGCTGAGCTCATTATCTTGACAGTATGCATTGTTGTTTCCATTTTGAGTGCGGCGCATTTCATCACCGGCAAGCAGCATTGGCACACCCTGAGAAATAAAAAGCATAAGCAAAAAGTTTTTGATTTTTCTGATTCTTACACTTTCAATTTTTGGATTTGTACAGGCGCCTTCGTAACCGTGATTGTAACTTAAATTGTCATCAGAACCATCACGGTTAGCTTCACCGTTTTCTTCATTATGCTTGTAGTTGTAACTAACTAAATCATTGAGTGTAAAACCATCGTGGGCTGTAATAAAGTTAATTGAGGCTAACGGAGAACGCCCGCTGTGATTGAACAAATCGGAGCTTCCCGCAATTCTGGTAGCCGCAGCAGTAGAAGTGTTTTCATCACCACGAATAAAGCGGCGGATATCATCACGGAAACGACCATTCCATTCACTCCAGCGGTTACCATCCCCGGCAGGGAATCCTCCAAGCTGATAAAGTCCCGCACAATCCCAGGGCTCGGCAATTATTTTTGTATTTGCAAGAATTGGGTCCTGACTGATTGCATAAGTTAACGGTGGCATTTCCCAGGGCATACCGGTTGGACTGCGCGTAAGAATGGAAGCCAGATCAAAACGGAAGCCGTCTACGTGCATGTCCTTTACCCAGTAGCGCAGGCTGTCCAGAATAAGCTGTTCTGTTACAGGATGGTTGCAGTTCACGCTGTTACCGCAGCCACTGAAATTATTGTAATACTGCTTGTCGTTTTGTGGCAGCGAATAATAAACATCATTCTGTAAACCGCGGAACTCAAAGGCAAGTCCGTGCTCATTTCCTTCTGCTGTGTGATTATAAACAACATCAAGAATCACTTCGATTCCAGCTTTATGAAGTTCCTTTACCAGCTGCTTGAACTCCTTTACTGCAGCACCGGGAGCCTTATCGTAAGCGTAGGAAGTTTTAGGTGCAAAAAATCCTATTGTAGAATAGCCCCAGTAATTTACAAGAGCTTCCCCCGTCTTAGGATTTGTATTCGCATTTTCATGTTCATCAAACTCAAAAACCGGAAGCAGCTCAACGGAAGTAATTCCAAGCTCCTGTAAATATTTTATTTTTTCTGCAAAACCTTTGTAAGTTCCGGCTAACTGTCCCCATCTGCCGTTTTCATTACCAGCACAATTCGCATCCTTAGTAATTCCAGCTGTAAATCCTTTAAGATGCGTTTCATAAATCACTGTTTTTTCAAGCGGATAATTAAGCGGTTTATCACCTTCCCAGTCAAAATCAAAATCATCAATTACAACACATTTTGGAAAATCAGACAAATCCTGTCTTGCGCCTTCAGTTGTTCCGCTTTTATGATTTTTTCTATAGGATTTAAAAACCGAACCGTTTGTGAATGCCTTTGCGTAAGGGTCAAACAAATATTTTCCAAAGCTAAACCTTTGCCCTTTTGGCGGATTATACGGACCGTCCACACGGTAAAGATAAAGTGCACCCGGCTTAAGCCCTTCTACAAAAATGTGCCAGATATTTCCAGTTTTATTTTCTACAGGATTAAGTTCAATTTCCTGCAAAGATTTTTTATCATTTTCATTTTCAAAAAGACAGAGGACAACCTTAGTGGCATCCTTACTGTAAATAGAAAAATTAACACCGTCCGGCAGTACTGCAGCTCCAAGTCCCAACGGTGCTCCCTTCTGCGTTTTCACAACATTCATAGAAGATAATTTACCACATTTTTTGCTTTAGTGCTATAATTTTAGAAAGAGGCAAAATCATGCGTAATCACGAAGTAACTAATGAACAGAATCTTTTAGATAAAAACGGCAACATTCAGGAAGCTGGCTGGGCTCGAAAATTAATCTGGAAATATGACAGAAAAGATATAAAGGCTCCTAAGTTCAGAATTAAGGAGTGGGATTATTACATCATAATTCATGACGGCAAAAAGGATGGTACAGAAAGCTTTGCCGCAGCCTTTACAATTTCTGATGACGGTTACGTTGGCTTGCAGTCGGTTTCTCTTTTACATCTGGATAAGGAAAATCCAAGTGAACATACGCAGACGGTTTTGAATGTGTTCCCAATGGGAAAACTAAAGCTTCCACCAACTTCTGAACAGGGAAACGTTACTTATAAAGATAAAAAGCTTGATTTGCAGTTTATAAAAACTGCGGGACAGAGGCAGATTAAGTGCTGGTATTCTGACTTCAACAAGGGTAAGCCGCTTTCTGCCGACATAACCTTACAGCAGCCACAAATGGACACAATGGTTATTGCAACACCTTGGGATAAAAATGCTCACTTTTACTACAATCAAAAAATCAATTGTATGAAGGCCAGTGGCTCAGTTTTTTACGACGGCAAAACCTATAACTTTAATCCTGAATATGATTTTGGTACCTTGGATTGGGGACGCGGAGTTTGGACTTATGATAACACCTGGTACTGGGGCAACGGCAATGCTCTAGTGGACGGTCACACAGTTGGCTTTAACATCGGCTACGGTTTTGGCAATACCTCGGCTGCCAGCGAAAACATAATTATTGTAGACGGAATTGCCCACAAACTTGATGATGTTGATTTTGGCATTCCAAATGACCCCGACCCAAAAGCAATGGTCGGTCCTGAATACAATTCAACCTGGAAAATGACTTCTTCCGATGGTCGCTTTGAAGTTACCTTTGAACCAATTTTGGACCGCTTTGCAAAAATGGATTTCAAAGTCATCATCAGCGACCAGCACCAGGTTTTCGGCCGCATGAATGGTAAAATCACCCTGGACGACGGAAAAGTTTTGCAATTAAACGATGTGCTCTGCTTTGCGGAAAAAGTGCATAACAGGTATTAGTTGAGCAATTCAGGTCTCTTGACATTTACCTGGAATATGGTATATTGAAATACAAGGCATCCGCGACAAGCGTCTTGCCCCACACTTATGTTTTATGTCCTAACGGACACACCCATCCTGTGGTTCGCAAATACACCAGGGTGGGCCATTTTTTTACTCTTTATCCTTATTCCGTCTGTGGAAGAGGAGCTGAGTGATTTCTACTATTAGTTGAATGACAGCAATCGCCATCATAACTACATCATATACTTTCAATAGCAGCCTCCAAAATCATTATTTCAGCCTTTCGGTTGATAGAGTTTGGGGGCAAACCGCCCATGCCGCGGATGCGTTTTTAGTGTATAATAACATTTATTTTTAGTCAACTTGACTAAGTATGTTAACTCTCCATTATTTTTTCTTCAAATAAAGTCTGTTGGGTGATTTTGTAAAATCATAAACAGGAACTGTTTCATACTGCTCTTTGTAACCATCTAATTCAGGGTCATTAACAATTATGTAGAAATTAGTTGTTCCTTTTGTCTGCGCATCTGTTTCTTCATCAAGATTAACATAACCAAAATCTCCTTCCTGGAGATTAAAAATAATTTGTCCACCTACTTCAGAAATCATTTTATCCAGAATCTCTGCAGGATTATTCTTGTTTCTGAAACTTGCTGCGATTCCTGTAAGCTCTTCTGAAAATGCTTCATCAGAAAATACATCAACGGAAAAACCAATACTCGCCCTTGTTTTTATACCTGCTCCATTATCGCAGGAAATAAGCATAACTGCAAAAACGAAAGAAACACATGAAATAAAAAACTTTTTCATATAACAAATCTCCTTACACTCATTCTTGCACTCATTATTTTTATGTTCAACTATAGTTTTCGTAAAAACAGATGAAAAAGGGCTGATTATTACCAAGGTAATATGATTTGAGTACTTCAAACTTTGTTATTTTGTAAAAACTTTGGCTATCTAATAACAGGAGCTGCTCTACTTAGTCTCTCTATTCATTTACTTTAAAATTGCTTATAACTACATTATAGTCAGAAGTCCTAGGACCAGAAAGACCGATTTCACCGCTATAATAAAAATGTTTCTGATATTCCTTTGTTTCACAGCGCAAGAAAATATAGTTTGGGAAAAAATATGCTGAATCATATTTAACTTGTATATCTATATAATTATATTTTTCATTTTCGATATCCTGCTTTGACATTTTGTAAATAGTGATTATGTGTTCAAAAAAATCTTCAATGCGTGTTATGTAGAACAATTTGTTTTCTGATAGATTAATACTAAAGTTGTAATCATCTAGATTAACACTTCCAACACCATCAACAACAGTAACATGAATTTTTCCACTTGGTGTATAATCTTTTGGATTTGTAAACTCATAATCAAAGCTGTAATTCTTTATACCAAGCTTTTCCCATTTTGCTTTGTTTTCTTCAAACGCTTCTTTGTCAAAGGAAACACCTTCTGGTCCTATATCCTGTACACAGGAAGTTAATAATGCAAAACAACAAATTCCCAGAATTAGAAATATTTTTTTATTCATATAAAATCTCCTTTTTGGAACTAAATTCTGTATTACTAGCATTATAATATTCTCTATTTGTAAAAAATCAAATCAAAAAAGGTCAAAATATACCAAAATATACAAAACATATATTAGAGTATATGCTATAATAGCGTTATGGGAGATTAATTATGACAAATAAGCACATAGAAAAAACTGTTGAAGAAAATGATTTTGATTATCATTGGAACGAAAAAAGAAATATTGGATATATTAAAAAAGACTTCCTGTGCAGAATTGGATTCATTGTTTTATCAACCTCTATTTATTCCTACAGGGTGGTAATAAATGCCTAAGTTACCAATTCTTTCTAAGAAAACTAGGACGATTTATAGATTGATTGGAATTACTGGTTGTATTTTGCTTTCAATATCATTTATACTTTTTATCTTAGGAAAAAGAAATATTGCATCCTCAACCTTTGATTATTTTTTCTCTATAGCTTTTTATATTTGTATAATCAGCTGCTTTGTATTAATAATAATAAAACCAGAGTGTTTGGAATTTCTTGCTTTTGCCAGTTTTATTTATTCCTTTCTTATGATTTCCAACAATCCTGCAAACGTTCTAGCTGTTCCAATGACATTCATAGGTATTGCGACTCTAGCTTTACGTGGATTTTTCGATAAAAAGAAAGGATTGAAAATCACATTATTAGCAATTATTTATCTGGCTCTGATTGTTTCAAACCTGCGTTTCGGATTCCAATCATTTTTTGATTCCTTTCTTGATTTACTGGCTGGTTTTCTGTTACTTTCGGTTCTTTTTATTTTTGTTCAGCGGTATTTTAAAATAAAAGCTCATCAAACTTTTTTTCCATACTTCAATCTTACAGAATATACAGAATTAACAGAACAAGATAAAGCAATCATAAAACTTTTGAATGATGGAGAAAAATATGACTGGATTGCAGGAAATCTAAAAATCGCTACTCCCACACTAAAAAAGAAAGTCCGAAGGATTTTTGATATACTTGGTGTTGCTGATTTAATAAGCTTTCATACTGCAATCGGCGGAAGGAAAATTATCTATACAGAAGAAGAATTAGAAGTTTGGAAAAAAGAAAATAAACTATAATCTTAAAAAATCCGTTGTGTTTTATCCATACCACCTTCTAATTGCAACTCCCTTATAAATACAGTAAAATATCCTCTATAAAAAAACGAAATATCAAAACACTTTTATAATTTCATAAAGTTCACATACTGATTTTCAGGAGCAATAACTATGGAGTTTAACAAAGAGCAATTCAAGAAAAACCTTTCAGGACGATTAAGACGTCAATACGGAAAAGACATTTCACAGGCAAATAAACACGACCTTTTTGATGCAGTTTCGGCTTCTGCATTAGAGTTCATTATGACAAACTGGATGACAACCCGTAATGAATACGAAAAAAAGCCTGTAAAACAGCTCTACTATCTTTCTGCAGAGTTCCTTATGGGCCGCGCACTCAGCAACAACCTTATTAACGCTGGCATAAAGGATGAAGTAAAAGAAGTTCTTCAGGAAATGAACATAGATTTTGATATGATTGAGGATGAAGAGCCTGATGCAGCACTTGGCAACGGTGGTCTTGGACGACTTGCAGCCTGTTTCCTGGACTCACTTGCTACCCTCGATTATCCTGGACACGGCTACGGAATCCGCTACGAATACGGAATGTTCGAGCAGCGCATCCAGAACGGCTACCAGGTTGAATACCCAGATAACTGGCTTGCTCACCGCGACCCTTGGGAAATCAAGCGTTCAGACCTTGCCGTTACAGTTAAATTCGGCGGAAACATTGCTTATGGCCGCACCCCAGACGGACAGCCTCGTTTTTATATTGAAAATGCAGAAGAAGTTACCGCTACCCCTTACGATATGCCAATCATTGGTTATGGCACAAATACAGTAAACACACTGCGCCTTTGGTCAGCTTCATCTCCAAACGGCTTTGACCTCCAGCTCTTCAACAATATGGATTATAACCGTGCCGTAGAACGTCAGAACAGTGCAGAAAACATCAGCCGCGTTCTTTATCCTAACGATAACGGACCAAGCGGAAAGGCACTCCGCCTTAAACAGCAGTACTTCTTTAGCTCAGCTTCCCTCCAGGATTTAGTACGCCACTATGTTGCAGATTACGGCACCGACTTCAGTAAGTTTGCTGACCTCCACGTAATCCAGCTGAACGACACTCATCCTGTAGTTGCAATCCCTGAACTTATGAGAATCCTCATTGACGACTACAATATTGGTTGGGACGATGCCTGGAACGTTGTAACTCACACCTTTGCCTATACAAACCACACAATCCTTGCAGAAGCTTTGGAAAAATGGCCAATCGGAATCTTCCAGGGCTTGCTCCCACGAATCTACCAGATTGTAGAAGAAATCAACCGCCGTCTTGTAATTGAACTCCGCTCTAAGTTCCCTAACGATTATTACAAGCATGAACACATGGCAATCATTCACAACAACATGGTTTACATGGCCTGGCTTGCAATTCATTCCTGCTTCAGTGTAAACGGTGTTGCAGAGCTTCATACAAAGCTTCTTAAAGAAGTTGAGCTCAAGGACTGGTACGCAATCTATCCTGAAAAGTTCAACAATAAGACAAACGGTATTACTCAGCGTCGCTGGCTGCTCAATTCTAACCCACTGCTTTCTGACTTTATTACAAAACGAATTGGTCACGGCTGGGAAAAGGATTTGAAAAAGCTCAAGGGTCTGGAAAAATATATTGATGATGATGAAAGCCTTAACGAGCTTATCAAAATCAAACAGGAAAACAAACAGGCACTTGCCGATTATCTTAAGCACTCACAGAACGAGTTCCTTGACCCTGAAAGCATTTACGATGTTCAGGTTAAGCGACTCCATGAATACAAACGACAGCTGCTCAACGTGCTCCACATTATGTATCTTTACAACCGCCTTGTTGACGAGCCTGATTTTGACCCGCCTGCAAGAACCTTTATTTTTGGTGCGAAAGCTGCCAGCGGTTACCGACGTGCTAAGACTATCATCAAGCTTATAAACACAATTGCAGAACGAATTAACAACGACCGCCGTGTTCGCGGAAAGATTCGTGTTGTATTTGTAGAAAACTACCGTGTTTCAGTTGCAGAAAAAATCTTCCCTGCAGCAGATGTTTCTGAGCAGATTTCTACAGCAGGCTACGAAGCTTCAGGTACTTCTAACATGAAGTTTATGGTAAACGGTGCTTTAACACTCGGTACAATGGACGGTGCTAACATAGAGATTTTTGAAGAAGCTGGAAAAGAAAACGGATTTATCTTTGGTCTTCTCACAGAAGAAATCAAAAAGATGGAAGCCGAGCACAGCTATAATCCTCAGCAGTATCTTGACCGCAACCCTGCTCTTGCAAAGGTTGTTGAACAGCTTGTTGACGGAACTTATGACCCAACTCACCAGATTTTCAAAGAGATTCACGATTCATTGATTTACGGTGTAGAAGGACAGCGCCCTGACGTTTACTATCTTCTTGCTGATTTTGATTCTTACTGCAAGGCTCAGGAAAAAATTGCCGAAGCTTACAAGGATAAGAAGAGCTGGGCAAGAAAGACTTTGATAAACATCGCCAATTCCGGCAAGTTCTCTTCTGACCGTACAATTGAAGATTACGTTCGCGACATCTGGCACTTGCAGAAGCTGGAAATTAAATAAAATCTCTGTGGCGGTTTATGAATAACAAATCTTTTTTCGCTAGCATTGGTCTTGTTCTCACCGCCGCCATCTGGGGTTTTGCCTTTGTTGTAGTAAAGGATAGCCTTGATTACATTGGTGCAATTTATATGATAGCAATCCGCTACACAATTGCATCATTTGTAATGGCACTCATTTTTATTAAAAAGCTCCGAAACATCAACCGTCAGTACATTCTGCACGGTCTGCTTTCCGGTGCTTTTCTGTTTCTTGCCTATACAACACAGACAATCGGCTGTGACTACACCACCGCCGGTAAAAACGCTTTTCTTACGACTGTTTATGTAATTTTAATTCCCTTAATCAGCTGGATTATGTACAAAAAAAGACCAGGCTGGTACGTTTTTGTTGCAGCCTTTCTTTCCGTCACAGGAATCGGCCTGCTCGCCCTTGGTACAGATGATTCAGCCCGAATAAACATTGGTGACATTCTTACAATAATCTGCGGCCTTTTCTACGCCCTACACATCATCTGGACTGAAAAATACAACAAACTCGGCGACGACCCGCTTTTACTCACACTGCTCCAGTTTGCCGCCTGCACCCTCTACGGCTGGCTTTTCGCCCCAATTTACGATGGCGCCTTCCCTGTTGCAGCCTTCCAGACACCACGCGTAATTCTTTCAATGCTTTACCTGGGCCTCTTCAGCACAATGCTCTGCTTCAGTCTGCAGAACATAGGTTTAAAATACGTTAAATCTTCTCTCGCGTCCCTATTTCTTAGCTTTGAAAGCGTTTTCGGAATCTTCTTCAGTGCAATAATTCTCCACGAACAAATCACCCTGCGAATGGGTTTCGGCTGCGTTCTGATTTTCCTGGCAGTAATTCTGGCAGAAACGAAGTTCCAGTTCCGTGAAAGAAAAAGTGATTGATTGAGTAAATGCATTAAATAATTGTTTACGCTATTTTGAGGTTGCTTCCCAAACGCCATTCCATTCTTTCGGCGGATTTTCTATAAAGCTTCTGCACTTCTCCATATACTTTTTACATGGTGCATCAACTTCTGCATAACGTTCAAAAATCGTAAGCGCAAGACTAAACTTTCCTGCATAAAACAGATTACAGGCCGCTTCAAACTTTTCTATAAGGTCGCGCTTTTTAAGATAAAGCTCTTTTTCCATCGGCTCATAAACAACAACCGCTTCTTTTTTACCGACAACCGCAACATTAGCAAGCTTACGCCATCCTAAATCTACACCATCCCTGATTGCAGCCTGCCTTGTAGCTTCTGTACACATTGTGTAAGTACCAAACTGCTTGTTCAAACCTTCAAGCCTTGAAGCAAGATTTACACTGTCACCAAGCATTGTGTAATCAAAACGGATTTCAGACCCCATATTTCCAATTACAGCAGTTCCCGTATTCAAGCCGATTCGCTGATAAAACTTTTTACCGCTAAGCTTTTCAAACTCATCTCTAAGTTCATCAAGCCGTTTCTGACATTTCATTGCCGCAAGAACAGCTCGTTTTCCGTGGTCAGCTTCTTCAAGAGGAGCATTCCAGAAGGCAATAATTGCATCACCTTCATATTTATCAATAGTTCCGCCGGAAGCAAGAATAATGTTTGTCATTTCAGAAAGATACTTATTCAAAATACCAATCAGCTTTTCAGGTGGGAAGTTTTCGGAAATACTTGTAAAGCCCTGAATATCAGAAAAATAAATACTGATTTCACGTCGTTCACCGCCAAGCTTAAGTTTATCAGGGTCTGCAATAAGCTGATCAATTACTGCAGGACTAAGATACTGGCTGAATGCCGACTGAATAAATCGTTTCTGGCGACCTTCAAGAGCATAATTCAATCCTAATGCCGAAAGGAACGAAAGGATAAAACCCAGCAGCGGAATAATTATTGGAAGCCAGATTCCAGGAATAAACAGTCCGTAAGGCACTCCAATGGAAAGAACAAGTCCCAGAGCAAAACCTATGATGATTCGTACTGTAGTCTTTTTTATGCTTACGCCTTTTCCTTCTGCAAAAGAAACAATCATTGAACCAAAGAACGAAAGCAGAACAATCCAGATAAATACCATCCAGTCTGACAATTTTCGTACAAAAGAATCATTCAGGAAATTATCAAGCGTAGTCATATGAACACCAACTCCAGGATAAACCTGAGAAACTGGTGTTGAACAAATATCAAAAAGACCGGGAGCATACAAAGCTACAAAAATGTATAAATCTTCAAAAAACTCAGGTCCAAGAATCTCAGGATTTTCATCAAACTCTTCCTGAGTAATTTCGCCGGCCTGAAGTTTTTTCCATTCCTCGGAGCTCTTCATAATTGTTTTTGCATTCCAGGGATTGTAAGCATCTGTCGAAGTCTGATAGCGCAAACGAACTATACCGGGTTCTTCTTCATAAGGAGTGTCTTCATAATCAATATCTTCAAGAACAAGAGGTGCAATTCCCAAAGAAGGATATTTCTTGCCGTTATACTCAAAATAAAGTCTTGCACGGCGGATAATGTCATCATCATCTTTTTTGCTGGTAACACTTGCTATTACCGCAGCATTATCCTTTATAGGAGAAACAGGAAACTTTGCAAGAGAAGAATTACCATGTTCAATTACGTGAATAGTCTGTACAACCTTTCCACTCTTTTTTTCAGATTCGCCATATTTTTCATCATCCTCCAGACCATAAAACGAAGGCTCCGTGTAAAGCATATCAAAACAGATTGATTTAGGATTTCCCAGTGAAAGATAATCAACAATTTCTGCAGCCGATTCTCTAGGCCACGGCCACGACCAGCCTCTTTCCTGACTGGCCCAGTCCAGACTGTCCTGATCAATAACTATAAGTGCAATATTGTCATCGGGATGAATAAACTTTGAAGTACTGAGCATTCGGGTATCATAAGTTTTGTTTTCAAGAGTTGTAAGAAGTCCTGCCTTATATAAAACAATTGTCAGAACACTACAAATAACAGCAATAATAATTGAACGAATCCAGATTTTTCCGTTTTTTTTCTCTTTTCCCATTTATGAATTATCCTTTATTAAAATGCTCAGATTAAAAGTACTCCTTATACTCCTCAAATCTTCTCTGTCTGCTTTTCTTGCTTGAACCTTTGTATGGATACTTCTTCTTAAAGTTCTTTACATTCTTCTTTCGTGCAGTTGGAGAAGGATGTGTTTTACTCCAACCTGATTCTCCTTCTGCAATATTTTTATCCAGAAGATTCAGCATATCGTCCATAGCTTCAGGATCATAACCAGAATCAGACATAAGCATAAGGGCATTTCGATCAGCATCGAACTCCTGAGTAATAGAGAAACCAGAGTTCATCAAAGTATTTACGATTTCATCACCGGCATTTGTCAAAAAGTCCAAATCTTCCTGTTTTACAATACCATATTTACTCACTTCTGAGTTTTCATAAACCCTAGTTGTAACATTTTTTACCCCTTCCATTGCGGCAGAAGTAATTCTGCTTGATTTTATTGCCTTTATACTGTGATTAAGCTGGATATGAGAAATCTCGTGTGCAAGAACCGCAGCAACAGCATCTTCAGAGTTTGTACACTTTAACAAACCCCGTGTTACAAAAATGTGACCACCCGGTGTAGCCAGAGCATTTATTTCATCTGTATCAAGAATTGCAACATAGTAGCCTTTATAAAGATACGGCATTGCTGAATTGATAGTGATTGCCGAACAAATCTTATTCAAATATCTTGTAGCATCCGGTGAATCGTAAATCTTATAATTCTTAGTGATGATGGCAGCAACAGTTCTTCCAATATAATAAGCTTCTTCCGGGGTGATATTGTCTTCGGCAGCTTTTCGTATACCGTCAATTCCAGTTACAACAGCGTCTGCTATAGCTTCTTCGCCACTTTTTTCATCTTCATATTCTTCGTAATCAACAGGCTCTTCCAGAGATTCAACAATGAGTCTTGACAGCGTAGTACAGGATGTAAATGAAAATACTGCAAGTGTGGCACCAGACAACAGAATTATTCTAAGCTTTTTATTCAATTCTCTTTTCATCTTCAATTACCCTCTAAAACTAATCCTCTAACCTGAGATTACCCTGAATAATAAATGTAATCGTATCGTCTTCAGAAACACTGTTTTTTTCAACTTTGTCAACCAGTTCAAAATTTACATCAAACTCATCTTCATAAGCAGCTTCAACCGCAGAATTAAAGCCTTTTCCTGCAAGAGAAAGCTCTGTGGCATTTGTAGAAACACGTTTATCATAATTATCTTCAACATCAATCTGAGGACGCAACTGACCTTCGTTAGCTTTTCCTGCAAGTGCAAGCTGATCTGCATCTGTAGTTACATTTGCAACTATGATTTTTTTCTTTGTAAGGGAACCGCTGTTTACCCAGCCGGTTACAGAAGCATCATTCCATAACTGAATTTTGCACCAGGAGCCTTTTTCGTCCAAAACAACTACTCTGGCACCATACATCAAAGTGTCAATTTGCTTTGCGGTTATACCTGCTTTATTTTTTAAGCCAAGCTCCTCTACGGCAACATACATGAACTTTTGTGATTTTTGTTTTGGCGCAGAAAACAGACTGCCCGCAATAATCAGAGTACAGAATAAGATAATAAGATTTCTTTTCATATAAAAACCTCTATATTATAATAACATACATTCTTCAATTAATGTAGAGAGGAATTACTGTATCATCGCAGTAATTTCGTGTTATAATCAGCCCATGATTAAAGAAATAACTATTACTATAAACCCGGAAGATGAAAAAAATTACAATAGATTGAAGACACTGGTGTTCAAGGAGCTTAAGCAGAACGGCATAAAGTTTACGGCAGAAAAGACTACACTTGTGTTTCAGAAAAAATCGATAGATGCACGTCATGGAAGGGTTAAGCTTCATTTAAGATATAAGGTTTACATTGATGAAAAGCCGGCGGATAGTGAAGATGCTGTACCGGTATGGAAAAAGGTTTCGGAATCGAAAACTGTAATAATCATCGGCTCAGGGCCGGCGGGACTTTTCGCTGCTCTAAGGCTTCTGGAAGATGAAATTAAACCTGTAATCATAGAGCGCGGAACCGATACAACCTCCCGCAGAAAAGATATTGCACTTATCAGCACAAAAAACTTTGTAAATGCAAACAGCAACTACTGCTTTGGCGAAGGTGGAGCCGGTACTTTTTCGGACGGAAAGCTCTATACAAGAAGCAACAAGCGTGGTGACATCGGCAGAATATTACGGATTTTTGCTCATTTTGGCGCAGATAAAGCAATTTTAACCGATGCACACCCGCACATAGGTACAGACAGACTACCAAAAGTTATAAACAATATGCGGAATAAGATTATTGAGCTTGGCGGCGAGTTCCATTTTAATACAAAGCTCACAGATTTTATTATTGAAGAATGTAAAGGGGCTGAAACAGTCTGCGGAGTTATGACAGAAGATGTCATCTCTGGTGAAAAAACTGAGTTCCGTGGCGATGCAGTTATTCTTGCAACCGGCCATTCTGCAACCGATGTTTACAGTCTGATTGCTCGCACTTCCCCAGCGGCACTTGAAGCCAAAACGTTTGCCGTTGGAGTCCGCGTTGAACATCCCCGAAAGCTCATAGATAACATTCAGTATCACGGAAAAACAGAAGGAATGCCGACAGCTGAATACCGTGTTACAGTCCAGGAGGATGAAAGGGGCGTTTATTCCTTTTGTATGTGCCCTGGCGGATTTGTTGTTCCTTCTGCTTCGGGTGATGAAGAAATTGTTGTAAACGGAATGTCGGCAGCGGCAAGAAACTCAAAATGGTCGAATGCGGCAATTGTAGTAGAAACCCGCCCCGAAGATATTCCACAGAACTTTGTTGGCGAGGCAGAAAAAATGGGTTGTCCGGCACTTGCAGGTTTACTTTTCAGAACAGACCTTGAAAAGAAGGCTAAAATGAACGGTAAAGGACAGGCTGCACCTGCCCAGCTGCTTACAGACTTTCTGGCAAACAAACAGTCTGAAACACTGCCGGAAACAAGCTATACACCGGGAATTACAGCTTCAAACTTAAACGAATGGCTTCCTCCACACATTTGTACAAGGCTGCAGAAGGGTTTCCGTGATATTGATAAAAAAATGCATGGTTTTGTTTCGCCGGAGGCACTTTTAATAGCAGTAGAAACCAGAACAAGCACCCCGGTAAGGATTCTGCGCGACGGCGAAACGATGGAGTGCACGGTATTAAAGAGGCTTTACCCGGCTGGAGAAGGAAGCGGGTATGCGGGCGGTATTGTTTCAAGCGCAATGGATGGAGAAAAAGTTGCAAATCTTATTGCTTTTTTATAACTCTCTGATACAATAGTAGTATTATGAAGTTTAATAGAATCAACGCCGAGAGAGTTGTATCTATTATTGGAACAATTTATATGGGATTGGCTCTCATGAGTGCCATTCTTTTAAATGGTGATTCTAATTCCATTATCCCCCATAGTAAAATTGTTATAATTGTTACCCACAGTGTTTGTACACTGCTGTCTTTTATTTCAATATTTAAGACTGGTATCAGATTAAAAATTGTTGTTTTATTAACAGAAAGTTGTTTGCTCATTCTTACTAATTACGAAATACTAGGTATTTTCTTTTTTTACTTTGCAATTATACTTCTCGTATGTAACAACTTTTTTACAAGTAAATCGTTTTTTCAAGCCAGTATTCTCTTTGATTTTCATCTTTTAAATATTCTTCTTATGTATACTCATGGATGGCCACAGACAATTGTTGCTCTTGCAACCTCTGTTTTTGCTGCCTTTTTCTTTTACTGGATTTACAAAATCTTAAAATCAAAGCTTTCCTACTTGCTACCTTCTTCTGTAACACAAAACGAGGTTTTACAGTCGGTAAAACCGGGTTCAGAAATCTCTCTCAAAGATTATAACCTTACAGACAGACAAATTGATTTCGTTCTGGATTATCTTCATAACAATCTTTCTTACAATGACCTTAGCGAAAAGTATTATGTAAGTCTTTCAACTGTAAAAAAAGATTTTGCTGAAGTATTTAAGATTTTTAATGTAACAAAGCTGGAAGAATTGCACATCCTTTTTCTCCAATACCATATAGTTAAATAAAAAAAACGACTTGCCAGATAATTCTGACAAGCCGTTCTCTCGTCCGAGATAAACTCCTTCCACTCCCCAAGCAAACTCTCCAATGTACCCAAGCGTTAAAGATTTTATGAATTACCATTTTTATATGGTGTTTTTTACTATTTTTTTTATCTATTCTTATTTATTAAATTCTTTACTTTCTTACATGTTTCTATTAAACGATTCATTATAGTTATATGTTATTTCATAAAATCCTTGCGGTCAATGCTTTGAAATACGATTTAACCAAGGTTACGAAAAAATAACCGTGGTTAATTATGTACAGAATCAGCACAAAATCAGTACACTAACAGTACACAGACAGAACAAAAAGCCGATTATTGCAGAATAATCAGGTGTAATTGCTTTGCTAGTTTTCTTATTTATATTTTTTTGCTATTATTACACTATGACTAAGCGTGCTATTATTCATGTGGAAAACACAGAAGGCGTTTTGGAGTTTGCAAGGTTCCTTTCCGGTGCAGGATGGACTATAATCTCGGCAAATAAGACAGAAGACCTGCTTCACCGCGAAAAAATCCCGGTTTCAAGGGAACAGGCTCTTGTTGAAAACAACATTTATTTTACAGATACCTCAAAGCTTGTTCAGTCAATTTTAAACACAAAATACCCTGATTCAGATAATCAGCCGCTTAATCCTTCAGACAGGGAAAATGACATCTACATTCTCTGCATAAACTTTTACCCTTCAATGAATCCGCCTGTTAAACCGAATAATATACAGCAGATAAAAGCAATTACAAAGCCTGGAAACTACTATATTTCAACTTTATTACGAAACGCTTTTGTTAATTATGAAAATATCCTCATCCTTACTGATCCTGCCGACTACAAGGAAGCAATCATACAGTTAAGGACAAACAATATTACCGACAATTTCCGTGTTTATCTGGCAGCAAAGGCACTTAATCTTCTTGCAGCTTACGACAGCGGCCTTTCGGACACTCTTTTAATGGAAGCCCACCAGAAAGGCGACTTCCTGAATTACCTGCTTTTCCCATACAGAAAGCACCAGGCTTTACGTTCAGGCTTGAATCCACAGCAAAAAGCATGCCTTTACAAGTTCCCGTTTGAAACCGGCGTAATGACCGGACTCCAGAAGCTCCCTGCAAAAGATCTTTCTTACGGTACAATTTCGGATGCTTCCTTAGTTTGGGAAGAAATCTGCATGATGTACGGTAATTTAAAGAATCAGTCAAATGTAAAAAGCACTAATTTTGACGGATATACCTTTACAACGCAGTTTACACCTCAAACAGGTACAGTTTTCACAGTTGCTGTAAAATATAATCAAATACTCGGCGCTTCTTTTTCATCAGATATTTTATCTTCGTTCCAGAATACCTGCCAGAGTAAGAATTATGATGTTGATAACGTAACAATCGGCAGCAGCTCCGTTATTGATGATAATGCCGCAAACGAAATGATAAAGCATCCTCTTGCCGCAATTGTAGCACCAGGCTTTACCGATAAAGCAAAGGAAATATTCGAGCAGAATAAATCAATTAAGCTGATTTCGGTTTCAAAAGTCAGCAATGTTGAATACAGTGTTAAACTGCTGAATGGCGGAGTACTTTTCCAGACCCGCGATTCAACAATCTTTAATCACTGGAGCGTAAAAACTAAAAAACGCCCTGCTCAGTATATGGCCGACCAGATGATTTTTGGAATGATGCTTGCAATCGCTACAAAAACACACACTGCCGTGCTTATTAAAAACTTTTCAATTATAAGTATTGCACAGGGCTGCCGTTCCGAAAAACGCGCAATGGATGAGCTTCTTTTTGAGCTTGGAGAATACAATGGTACTAACCAGGCATATAATAAAGAAAATCCGGTTGCAGACCTTCTTGTCTGCGATACAGCTTTTTCTTTGAACGATTCTGTTAAAAAACTGATTGATATGGGTGTTTCCGCAATTATTCAGACAGGCGGTAAACCAGACGATGATGAACTTATAAATTACTGCGGTGAACATGATGTAACGCTGATTTTTACAGGAACATCGCATATTTCATACTAAAGCTACCTGGAGTTATAAATGCTTTTTTATTTAGGACAATTTTTGCAGCAATATTGGGGACCGGCAAGACTTCTTTCTTCTTATGCTGTACTCATTACGCTGGCACTTTACACAGGATTCTTTCTTTCACTTAAGATAATCCCTAAGTTTTACGACAAGCTCCCCCACGACCGGGGCCGCGAGTTTACCCTTAAAGAAAATGCAGAAGCCGCAAAGGGCAAACCGACAGGAGCCGGAAGCGTTTTCATTACAATTTTTGTAATTTTGTGTCTGCTTTTTGTACCTATGAGCTGGACAAGAGCTTCTGTGATTGCGCTCACCTGGCTTACAATGCTTACCGGTTATCTTGATGACCGCAGCACAACCTCCTGGGGTGAATACTTAAAAGGCGCGCTCGACCTTATTATAAGTGTTGGAACAGCTTTTATTCTGTACTATGGTCTTAAATCTGCTTCTGATGATGGAATTGTTCGGTTCTGGCTGCCATTTATTTCACATGAGGTGGCAGTTAATCCTGTAGTATACATCATAATCTGTACAATTATGCTCTGGGCTTCCATAAACACAACTAACTGTACTGATGGTGTTGACGGGCTTTCATCTTCTCTTGTTTTGATTGCCCTGCTTACTTTGGGAATTGTGTTCTATTTTATTCTTGGGCATAAAGATATTTCTGCTTACCTGCTCGTTCCTCATTTCCAGGGCGGTGCTAACTGGGCAATTGCTCTTTTTGCAATGGCGGGTGTTGTAATGGGCTATTTGTGGCACAATGCCTTCCCAAGCGAATGTCTTATGGGAGATGCTGGCAGCCGCGCTTTAGGTTACTTTATTGGCGTTTGTGTTATGATTTCGGGTAACCCTTTCATTATTTTTGCAACTTCTTCCATTATATTTGTAAACGGCGGAATGGGATTGCTCAAGGTTTTCCTTTTACGCTTCTTTAAGATTAAGATTTTCGAAAATATCCGCTTCCCTCTGCACGACCACATGCGTAAAAATCACGGATGGTCGCCAACGCAGGTACTCTTAAAGTTTATGATTATACAGCTTTTGATTACATGCGCGCTGCTGGGAATATTCTTCAAGATCAGATAGCGAAGACTTCTGCTCTTTCTTCAACGTAAACAGATTCTGTCTTCGCTCGCAGTTTTGCAAAAGCAAAACTGCGCATTTTATTTGAACACTTCTATCAATGTTTCGGCATCGCGGATAATGTTGTCTATGATGCAATATTCGTTTGGTTGATGGGCGGTTTCGTCCATGGAGCTCCAGACTACAGCATTAAAGCCTTTGCGGCGAAGCTCGGCACCAACTGTTCCGCCGCCAATGCCTATGAACTTGGCTTCAATTCCGTGGGCAGCTTTAATGGCGGCTGCAAGCTTTTGTGCTACTGGGGAAGAAACCGGGGTTGCAGGGCTTTCGGACTTCTGTGGGTACTCAATATCAATCTTAACGTTGTATTCTTTTTCAATTCCAGAAGCAATTTTGTTTACTTCGGCGGTAACTGTTTCAAGACTGTAACATGGCAGAATACGGCAATCCATAAAGAAGGTGTCTTCTCCAGGGATGATGTTTATGCTGTCAACATTATTAAGTCGCTTTGTCGGCTGGAACGTTGAGTAATCAGGTTCAAAAAGGCTGTCCCTTTTATCAAACTTTTTCTCAAGGTTGTGAAGCCTGAGTGACATATCGCAGGCAGCAAGGCAGGCATTGGCACCTGTATCCGGGCGGCTCCCGTGAGTCTGTTTACCAACCACATGAACCTTCATCCACATAATGTTTTTTTCTGCAATCTCAATTGTTTCACCAATTTTGTCGCCGCCATCAGGAATCAGAATCAAATCCTCTTTTTTGAATAAGTCAAAATGCTCCAGCAGATAAATTATTCCGTATTCGCTGCCGTTTTCTTCATCAGCAACAAAAAGAAGCTTTATTGTGTGAGAAGGCTTAATTCCCTTTTTAAGGTAGTACAAAGCGGCAAAAGCAGCAGAAACAAGCCCCTGCTGATTATCTTCAACACCACGGCCAAACAGTTTTCCATCCTTTTCTATACATTCCCACGGATTCGTTTTCCACAGGCTCAAATCGCCGGTTGGAACTACATCAAGGTGAGCCATAACCCAAACCGCATAATCATCACTCTGCCCCGGAATTGTAACAATCAGACTCGGGCGAACACCAGAGCTTACGCGGCTGTCGGGAGCTTCAATCTTCTGAATGTTTGTAAAGCCATTTTCTCCAAACCATTTTTCCAGTGCGGCGCATTTTTTTGTTTCGCCGTCGCCACCGCCTTCCGGTGCAATTGCTGGAATAGAAGTTAATAACTTTTCAAGATTGATGATTTCCTGCTTTTGAGACTGTAAAAAACTGTTCATAAAATTGTCCTATGTTCTGATTTACGGGGTTTATTTATACACTTCCCAGGTAGTGCGTACAAGGGTATCTACATCGCTGTACATTGGTTTCCAGCCAAGAAGCTTTTCGGCAAGCTTTGAAGTTGTGTACAGGCTTGCAGGGTCACCAGGACGGCGAGGTGCATCTTCGGCAGGAATTGGTTTACCGGTAATGCGGCGGGCTGCATCAATCAGCTCTTTTACTGTTGTACCCTTTTCTGTACCAAGGTTGAGCTTTAAGCTTTCATTGTTCTTTGCAATATATTCAAGTGCCATTACGTGAGCGCGGGCCAAATCGGTAACATGAATATAATCGCGTATGCAGGTACCATCGCGTGTATCATAATCAGTACCAAAAACCTTAAGTTCACGCTGACCAAGAGCTGCTTCCATAATTCGTGGAAGAAGATTTTCAGGCTTCTGTTCAAGTCCGCGGATTTTTCCTTCAGGATCGTAACCGGCAGCGTTGAAATAGCGGAGTGCGGCAAACTTTAAGCCTTTGAGCTGATCGTACCAGTCCATAAACTCTTCAATCTTGAGCTTTGTAAATCCGTAATAGTTTATAGGCTTTTGAGGGTGATTTTCGTCCATTGGAAGGTACTGCGGTTCGCCAAAGGTTGCTGCAGAAGATGAAAAAATCATAATCTTGCAGTTGTGCTTTAAAGCAGCGTTCATAATGTTTATTGTTCCTGTAATATTGTTTATGCTGTATTTTTCAGGCTTAACCATTGATTCGCCGGCTGCCTTAAAGGCTGCAAGATGAACAAAAGCATCAAAGCCCTGTGAAAAAGCTTCGTCCAAATCACGCTCTATAAGAATGTTACCGTAAATAAAACCGTTTTCCGGGAAAAGATTGCACCTTAAGCCGCTGCTAAGATTGTCGAAAACAGTTACCTTGTGACCAGCCTTCATCAATTCCTTTACAACGTGGCTTCCAATATATCCTGCACCACCAATAACTAATACTTTCATCTTGTCCTCCAAGCACATTATTTTTTTCTAAATATCTGATAAGCAATATATGTCTGCTCTAACAATTTTATCAAAGCCTGATAGATTTGGTTGCCTTCATCTTC
>JAEEGH010007063.1_pt1 | contig 27178 bp, 27 predicted proteins | sample 9134181 | NCBI WGS metagenome assembly JAEEGH01 (sample SAMN16246544, study PRJNA631951) | gut metagenome | biome: gut microbiome; feature: rumen; material: DP-attached | host: Bos | place: Iran: Karaj | collected 2018-10 | reverse complement strand
ACGACACCGACCTGCCACACATCGGCACGGCACTCGTTTATCTCCGGAACCCGGAAGATGCGGCAATCGTCCGCACCCTCATCGACCAGACCCTCCCCTGTCTCGACTACCTGCTTCTCCACGCCCCCGTATGCCGGCCTGCCTGGCTCGTCGAAATCGAGTGCATCGCCGTCAGAAAGGCTTGATCCTGACGCAGCACGCTAACAAAGCTGATCGTTGCGATAAGCATAGTGGCTTCGGAGAGATTCGAAGGCGGACGGGTCGTGGCGCAGGGCCGCGTCGTCCTGCCAGATGTCGTAGGGTTCCATCGGAAGCGTGACGCCGGAAACAATGAAGTCGCGCAGAAGGGCGATGCCGAAATAATCGCCGACAGCGCGGACGACGGCCTGCGTTCCCCGTATTTTTCCCTGAATGGAGTAGCCTGCAATGTGCGGAGTGGCGATGTCGGCCGCCGCCAGGAGCGAGCGGTTGATAGCGGGTTCGTGCTTCCACACGTCGACCACGAGCCGGCCGAGCCGGGACCGGACGGCCAGCAAGGCATCTTCATCGACGACTTCGCCGCGGGATGCATTGATGAAGGCGGCGCCGGAGCGCATCTGTGCGAAAAATGCCGCATCGGCAAAGTCGCGGTTTTCGGGCCAGAGCGGGATGTGTAGCGTCACCACATCAGAGGCCGGGAGGAGTTCCGAGAGCGGCGTGAAGCCCACAGGGCCTTCTGCCGCCTCGCGCGGCGGGTCGTTCAGCAGCACGCGCATTCCGGCGCGGCGACCCGCTTCGGCAACAAGGGAACCGACATGCCCCACACCGACGACACCCAGTGTGGCGCCGGGACGGTCGAGTCGCAAAGACCGAAGTGCAACCGAAACATATTGGGCCACCGCTGCGGCATTACAGCCTGGAGCGGAAGCTACCGCGATACCGTGCGTCGCACAATAATCCAGGTCGATATGGTCGGTCCCGATGGTCGCCGTGGCGACGAGGCGGACTGCGGAGCCGTCGAGCAACCCAGCGTCGCAACGGGTGCGGGTACGGACGACCAGCGCCACGGCATCATGGACGTCGGTCGAGGTAATCTCCCGCCCGGCAAGATACCGGACATCGAACCAGTTCTCGAAGACACCCGCGAGAAAAGGGATATCCCGGTCTACCACGATCGTTCCGAAGGTCATCTACGTAAGTTTCACTTGTTTGACATATTCTTCGCCGAGGGAGGCATTGAGGCGGGCACGAAGCATTTCAGCCTGGAACTGCAAGTGTGTTCGGATGACGGACGAGCGGATCCGGCAGGTCAGGATGCCATTCCGGAAACTGTGGTGCGACGTACAGTCACCCAGCGTTATCTGCCCTACGGTCATCTGGTCCCAGGCAGCGAAAATGCGCGTCTGGAGCAAGCCCTCCTCGAGGTGGGACTCCTGCACGTAATCGGCGATCACGTCGCCCAGGCTGCGGGTGGCTTCGCGTTTCATTCGGCGGTGATGGTTCCGGATTCCACGAAAAAACTGCGGCACGGGGCGTCCATGCTCCGAGCCACCTTGTCGAGCCGCACCTTGTTGCTGTCAGTCAGGAAGATCTGACCGAAATCGAGGGTCGAGACGAGGGCCAGCAGGTCTTCCACCCGCTGCATATCGAGTTTGTCGAACACGTCGTCGAGCAGCAGGATCGGCGTCTGTCCATAGATCTCCCGCACGAAACGGAACTGGGCCAGTTTCATGGCCAGCAGGAAGCTCTTCTGCTGCCCCTGGGAGCCACAGCGGCGCAGCGGATGGCCGTCGAGCCGGAACTGCAGGTCATCACGCTGGATGCCGGCCGTGGTATAGCGCAGCACGCGTTCCTTCTCCGCCTCGCGGGCGAAAAGCTCTTCGAGGGGTGCCTCGTCAAGATCGGAGCGGTATGCCAGATCGACGGCTTCTTTCCCCTGAGAGAGACGGAGATAGAATTCCTGCACCAGCGGGCGGAGCCGCTCACAAAGGTCGCGGCGGCTGCGGTGGACATAGGCGGCATGGGACGCCATCCGCTCGGAGAAGGTCTCCAGCAGCAGCGACTGGTCCCGGTCATCCTTCAGCAGGCGGTTGCGCTGCAGCAGGAGCTGGTTGTAGGCCTGGATGTGCTGCAGATAGGTGCGGTCGATCTGCGAAAGGATGAAATTGAGGTACTTGCGCCGCTCTTCGCCGGCATCGTTGATCAGGCCGGTGTCGAGGGGCGAGACCATCACGATAGGCAGCAGGCCGATGTGTTCCGAGAAGCGCGCATAAGCCTTGGCGCCGCGGCGGAAGAGCTTTTCGCCGCCCCGGCGGACCGAAGCCGAGATTTTTTCCTCCGTGCCGTTGTCCATCTGGTAGAAGCCGCAGAGCGTGGTTTCCTCCGCACCGTAGGCATAAACGTACTGGTCGGACGACGAGAAATAACTCTTGGTCATCGACAGGTAATAGACAGCGTCGAGCAGGTTCGTCTTGCCGGCGCCGTTGCTGCCGTAGATGTAGTTCACCTTCGGCGAAAAGGCCACGTCGGCTTCCGCAATATTCTTGAAATCGTGAAGGATGATTCTGTTTACAAACATGTTAAAATCTTCTGCCACAAATGTACGGAAAAAACTTGGGGATTCCCATTTTTGTTGTAAATTTGCAGATTGCGTTAAAAACCGCAAAAGCGCCCTCAGAAGCCGTTCTGAGCGGGATTTAACCGAAAATAAAAACAAAAAATAATACAAAAAACAATGGCAAAGAACAATCAAAAGGAAGCTCAGCAGGAACAGGTCGCGACGACCGTTTCCGGTGTTGAGGAATTTTTCAAGAAAAACCAGAAATGGATCGAGTGGGCCGTGCTTGCCCTGCTCATCGTTATTCTCGCAATTTTCGCAATCAACCGCTGGGTGATCGCCCCGGCCAAGGCCGAAGCGCAGGCCCAGATGTTCCCCGCGGAGCAGCTTTTCCGGGCCGGCAATTTCGAGGCCGCCCTCAACGGCGACGGCAACACCCTCGGCTTCAACGACATCATCAGCAATTACGGCAAGCGTGCCGGCAAGGCCGTGTATCTCTACGCCGGCCTGTCCAACCTCCAGCTCGGCAACAACCAGGAGGCACTCGACCTGCTCAAGAAATACAGCGTCAAGGACAAGATCATGCAGGGCCGCGCCTACAGCGCCATCGGCGACGCCTATTCCAATCTGAAGGATTACACCAACGCCCTGGCATGGTATAAGAAAGCAGCCGCCCTTGAAGACAACGAATTCCGTCCGGCCTATCTGCTGAAAGCCGCTCTCGTCTCCGAAGAGACCGGCGACCTGGCCGGAGCCCTCAGCCTCTATCAGGAAATCAAGACCAAGTACCCGCAGACCGTTGAGGGTTACGACGTCCAGAAATACATCTCCCGGATTGAAAACCAGAAATAGCCAGCCATATGGGAAGAGCCTTTGAATTCCGCAAGGAGAGAAAATTCAAACGTTGGGGCCACATGGCCAAAACGTTTACCAAGATCGGCAAGGAAATCACCATCGCCGTCAAGAACGGCGGTCCGGACGTGACCGGCAACCCGCGCCTCCGCGCCCTGTTGCAGACCGCCCGCAGCGAGAACATGCCGAAAGAGAACATCGAGCGCGCCATCAAGAAGGCCACCGACAAGGACCAGGCCGACTACAAGGAAGTGGTGTATGAGGGATACGGCCCGCACGGCGTGGCCATCCTCGTCGAAACCGCCACCGACAACACCAACCGCACCGTGGCCAATGTCCGCAGCTACTTCAACAAGTTCGGCGGCAGCCTCGGCACCTCCGGCAGCGTGGCCTTCATGTTCGACCACAAATGCGTGTTCAAGATCAAGAACAGCCCCGACATCGACATCGAAGAGCTGGAGCTCGAACTCATCGACTTCGGCGCCGAGGAAGTCTTCGTCGATGAATTCGAGAACAAGGACGGCGACACCGAAGAAGTGATCAACATCTACGGTGAATACACCGCCTTCAACAACATCCAGAAATACATCGAAGACAAGGGCTACGAACTTGTGTCGGCCGGCTTCGACCGCTTCCCCAACGGCGAGATGAAACACCTCACCGCCGAAGAACGCGTGGAACTCGACAAACTTCTCGAGAAACTCGAAGAGGACGACGACGTGCAGAACGTCTTCCACAACCTGGCAGAAGAATAATCCAATTAAACACTATAATTATGAATCTTACGCACATCGAACACCTGGGCATCGCCGTCAAGAGCCTTGAAGAGGCGATCCCCTATTACGAGAATGTACTCGGTCTGAAATGCTACGCCATCGAGGAAGTCGCCGACCAGAAAGTGAAGACCGCTTTCTTCAAGATCGGCCAGACCAAGCTCGAGCTCCTCGAGCCCACCTGCCCCGAAAGCACCATCGCCGGTTTCATCGAGAAACGTGGCGAAGGAATCCACCATCTGGCCTTCGCGACCGACGATGTGGCTGCCTGCCTGGCAGAAGCTGAAGAGAAGGGCGTCCGCCTGATTGACAAGGCTCCGCGCGCCGGCGCCGAGCAGATGATGATCGCCTTCATCCACCCGAAGTCCACCAAGGGTGTGCTTACCGAATTCTGCATGAAGAAGAAAGAAGAATAATATCTAAACCAGACCAATATGAGCCAACAGCTTGAAAAAGTAAAGGAGCTTATCGAACTCAGGGAGAAAGCTCGCATGGGCGGCGGCCAGAAAGGCATTGACAGCCAGCACGCCAAAGGCAAATACACCGCGCGCGAACGCATCAACATGCTGCTCGACGAGGGTAGCTTCGAAGAATTCGACATGTTCATGACCCACCGCTGCTACAACTTCGGCATGGAGAAGAAGACCTACCTGGGCGACGGTGTCGTGACCGGTTACGGCACGATCGCCGGCCGTCTTGTCTATGTCTTCGCGCAGGACTTCACCGTGATCGGCGGCTCGCTCTCCGAGACCCTGGCCCAGAAGATCTGCAAGGTGATGGACATGGCCATGAAGAACGGTGCCCCGTGCATCGGCCTCAACGACTCGGGCGGCGCCCGTATCCAGGAAGGCGTCAACGCCCTGGCCGGCTACTCCGAGATCTTCGAGCGCAACATCCTCGCCTCCGGCGTGGTGCCGCAGATCTCCGCCATCCTCGGCCCTTGCGCCGGTGGTGCCGTGTACTCCCCTGCCCTGACCGACTTCATCATCATGTCGGAAGGTACCTCTTATATGTTCCTGACCGGTCCCGCCGTCGTCAAGCAGGTGCTTGGCGAGAACGTGACGCAGGAAGAGCTCGGCGGCGCCAACGTCCACGCCACCAAGAGCGGCGTGGCCCAGTTCAAAGCCGCGACCGAGGAAGAGGCCATCGCCACCATCCGTGACCTGCTGAGCTATCTGCCGCAGAACAACATGGAAGAACCGCCGTATGTCCCGACCGAAGACCCGATCGACCGCAAGGAAGACTCCCTCAACGAGATCATCCCCGACAGCCCGAACGCCCCGTACGACATGTACGAAGTCATCGGCGCCATCGTGGACGACGGCAAGTTCCTCGAAGTCCACAAGGACTATGCGAAGAACCTCATCGTGGGCTTCGCCCGCTTCGGCGGCACGGCCGTCGGTATCGTGGCCAACCAGCCGAAATACCTGGCCGGTGTGCTCGACATCAACTCCTCGCGCAAGGGTGCCCGTTTCGTGCGTTTCTGCGACGCATTCAACATCCCTGTCGTGACGCTCGTCGACGTGCCGGGCTTCCTCCCGGGTACGCAGCAGGAATACGGCGGCATCATCGTCCACGGTGCGAAACTCCTCTACGCCTACGGCGAGGCCACCATTCCCAAGGTCACCATCACCCTCCGCAAGTCTTACGGCGGTTCCCACATCGTGATGAGCTGCAAGCAGCTGCGTGGTGACATCAACTATGCATGGCCGACTGCCAACATCGCCGTGATGGGTGCCGAAGGCGCCGTGGCCGTCCTCTATGCCAAGGAACTCAAAGCCGAGGAAGACCCCGACAAGCGCAAGGAACTCGAAGAGGCCCGCAAGAAAGAGTACAACGATCTCTTCTGCAACCCTTACAATGCTGCCAAGTACGGTTACATCGACGATGTGATCGAGCCGCGCAACACCCGTTTCCGCATCATCCGCGCCCTCGAGCAGCTCTCCACCAAGAAGCTCTCGAACCCGGCCAAGAAACACGACAACCTGCCTCTGTAACCAAACCCGCATCGTATGAAACATCTCAAACTGTTTTTGGCGATTGCCGGTTTTACCCTGTGCCTGACGGCTGGAGCACAGAGCCAGGATGCGATGCGCCTGAACGAGTACCTGGTGGTCAATACCGATGACTTCCAGGACGACTTCGGACAGCAGAACGCCTGGATCGAGCTCTTCAACTCCTCCTACGGCACAGTGGACATCGCAGGATGCTTCCTCTCCGACGATCCCGCCAATCTGAAGAAATACGCCATCCCCGGCGGTGACTTGATGACCAAGATCAAGCCCCGCCAGCACGTCCTTTTCTGGGCGGACAACCAGCCGTTCCGCGGCACGTTCCATGTGTCGTTCGACCTGGCCAACGCCAAGGAGATCATCTTTACCAAAGGTGACGGCAAGACCATCATCGACCGCATCCCCGTCCGTCACGACCTGGGTGAAAACGTCACTTTCGGCCGCATCGAAGACGGTATCGGTTCGACTGACGGCAGCGGCGAAGGCTGGGCCGTCCAGACGCGGACCTCGCCGAGCACCAACAACGCGCTCATCGACAAGGCTGCCAAACCCGACCGCATGAAGGAAATCGACCCCTACGGATGGGTCCTGGCCCTGACTGCCATGTCGGTGGTGTTCCTGGCACTGATCCTCCTCTACTTCATCTTCAAGGCCATCGGCAACGCCAACATCCGGGCCGGCAAGAAGCGCTCCGCCGCAGCAGCCGGTACCGACGTGAAGGAATCCGCCTACGGCGAAGTCCCCGGTGAAGTCTATGCCGCCATCGCGACGGCCATGCACCTGTACCAGCAGGATGATGAGAACCACGACGAAGAAAGCTTCGTGGTGACGCTCCATCACACCGACCGGACCTATTCGCCGTGGAGCTCCAAGATCTACACGCTCCGCCAGACGCCGCAAGTCAACAAAAGAAGATAACCTCCTAACCCAGAAAAGACAATGAAAGAGTATAAAATCAAGATCAACGGTAACAACTACAACGTTACCATCGACGAGGTTGAGGACAACGTGGCCAAGGTCGAAGTGAACGGCACGCCTTACAACGTCGAATTCGAAAAACCGATCTCGAAACCCAAGACCATCAGCGTGGTCAACAAGCCCGCCGCGGCTCCGTCCGCCGGCCCGGCCCCTGCCAACAAGCCCGCCGCAGCTCCCGCTGCCGCCGGTGGTGCCACCGTCAACTCCCCGCTCCCGGGCGTCGTGCTCGAGATCAAGGTCAAGGACGGCGACAAAGTGACGAAGGGACAGGTCATCATGGTGCTTGAAGCCATGAAGATGGAGAACGCCATCGAGGCCCCTTGCGACGGTACCATCACCGTCAAGGCCCAGAAGGGCGACTCCGTCCTCGAAGGCGCTACGCTCGCAGTAATCGCATAACCCCGACACATTATGGGACATATCCTAGACAACCTGAAAGCGTTCTGGCAGTTCACCGGGTTTGCGAACTTCGAGTGGGGCTACCTCATTATGATCATCATCGGATGTGCATTCATCTTCATGGCGATCAAGTATGAATGGGAGCCCATGCTGCTGGTTCCGATCGGATTCGGTATCCTGATCGGCAACATTCCCCTCTTCGCCGGCCTGAATGTCGGCGTATATGAGGAGGGGTCAGTGCTCAACATCCTGTACCAGGGCGTGCAGCGCGGTTTCTATCCGCCGCTGATCTTCCTGGGCATCGGGGCGATGACAGACTTCTCCTCCCTGATTGCGAATCCGAAGTTGCTGCTGATCGGCGCCGCCGCCCAGTTCGGTATCTTCGGTGCGTACGCAATCTCGCTGGCCCTCGGCTTCGACGCCGCGCAGGCCGGTGCCATCGGTATCATCGGCGGTGCCGACGGCCCGACGGCCATCTTCCTGTCGTCCCGCCTGGCTCCGACCCTGATGGGTGCCATTGCCGTATCGGCATATTCCTACATGGCACTCGTGCCGGTGATCCAGCCGCCGATCATGCGCCTGCTCACCACCAAGAAAGAGCGCCTCATCCGCATGAAACCGCCGCGCCCGGTGTCCCCGACCGAGAAGAAACTCTTCCCGATCATCGGCTTCCTGCTCACGGCCTTCATCGTGCCCTCGGGTATTCCGCTGCTCGGTATGCTGTTCTTCGGCAATCTGCTCAAGGAAAGCGGCGTGACCAAGCGTCTGGCCAACACGGCCAGCGGCCCGCTGGTGGACATCGTCACCATCCTGATCGGTGTCACCGTGGGTGCATCCACGCAGGCCAGCCAGTTCCTCCGTTGGGAATCCGTGAAGATCTTCATCATCGGCGCTCTGTCGTTCGTGATCGCCACCTTCGCCGGTGTGCTCTTCGTGAAGTTCTTCAACCTTTTCCTCAAGGAAGGCAACAAGATCAACCCGCTCATCGGCAACGCCGGTGTATCGGCCGTTCCGGACGCCGCCCGCGTATCGAACAACGTGGGTCTGGAATACGATCCGAAGAACTACCTGCTGATGCACGCGATGGGTCCGAACGTGGCCGGTGTGATCGGCTCCGCCGTCGCCGCCGGTATGTTGCTCGGATTCCTCGGCTAACCGACAGTTCTGAACGAAAAAGAGATGGCCAGACCGGTCATCTCTTTTTTTGTCCGGATATGCCGACCAGGTTGCCTGGGATGAAACGGATGCGGTCGAGCAACCAGAAGAAGACATATTCGACGCCCAGCACAAGTATGGCCACCTCGACAGGAGTCGCCCAGTCCGCATCAAAAGTCTTCGGGAAAGCAGAATAGCAGAAGGCAATCAACACAAAGTGTGTCAAATAGATGCCGTAACTGTAACGGCTGATGTCACAGACACGGCGCATCACCGGCTCCGACTTGATCCGGACTGATTTGAGGAGCAGGAACAGGCAGGAGATTTCCAGGATTTCCAGGGTGACCAGCGTGTAGCCCAGATACATCATCCCGACATTCAGGCCATAGGCCAGCGGGAAACCGATCGCCCCGATCCTGAGATTCAGCTTGCGGCCGTCCGCATAAAGACACAGATAATAACCCAGCAGATAGTACCCCAGATAGCCCACGATCGGAAAATAGGTCACCAGCGAACAGGCAGGATAAACGTCACCCAGCGCCGAAATGGCAATCCAGATCAACAGACAGTATTCCAGAAGTTTCTTCCGGTTTTCGGCCGCCTCGAATGCGGCGTGCAGGACCGGCGTGACCAGATAGAGCCCGGCCAGCATGAAGACATACCAATAGGCCGCGTTGATCTTGTTGGTCAGCAGGAATGGGACGAACTGAACCAAAGCATCGCGCAGTCCGGACACCTCCTCATAACGGTGCATAAATACGGAAATGGCATAGACCACGACCGCCCACAGGAGGAAAGGCGGCAGAATCCGGGAGAAGCGTTTCTTCAGGTAAGGGCCGGCCGGCATCGGATGGCGGATCTGCAGATAGCCCGACAGCATCACGAAGAGCGGCACACCATAGATCAGGGCACGGTATCCGTGATAGGTGAACGCCGTGGACGGCTCGTCCAGCCCCAGCATCGACCAGGCGTGCTGGAAGATGACCAGCAGGATGGCCGCCGCCCTTATGAAGTCCAATTCCTGATTCCGTTGGTCCATAATACAAAGATACGTCGATTTTTGTATTTTTGCAGAAAAGCAGACGCCATTATGAACCGAAACCGTCACCTTGTAAGCCGGACCGCCTGTTTCGCAGTACTGGCACTCCTCCTCGCCTCGTGCGGCGCCGGCCGCCACATTTCCGGAAACGAAGGCCGTTCCGTCGGCCCCGACGACCCCAGCGGGTTCGTCGTGCTGACCGACGTCGTACCGGATGTCATTCTGGAAATCCGCTACTACAGCACCTTCAATTTCGTAGGCACGCGCGTGGACGGATACGAGGAACCGATCGCGCTGATGACGCGCGAGGCCGCGCAGGCGCTCAAGGCCGTGAGCGACGAAGCGATGACACTCGGCTACCGCCTCAAGATCTGGGACACCTACCGCCCGCAGATGGCCGTGGACCACTTCTGCCGCTGGGGTGAAAACGTCACCGATACGCTGACCAAACGATACTTCTATCCTTATCTTGACAAGGATGTCGTCTTCGACCGCGGTTACATCGCCCGTCGCAGCGGCCACTCCCGCGGCTCGGTCGTCGACCTCACGCTCGTGGATATGAAAAGCGGCCGCGACATCGATATGGGCTACGGCTTCGACTGGTTCGGTGAAGAATCCCATCCCGACCACAAAGCGACCATCACCGAGGAGCAATACGCCAACCGGATGCTCCTCCGCACCCTGATGCTCAAACACGGCTTCAAACCCATCACCGAAGAATGGTGGCACTTCATCCTCAAGGACGAACCCTACCCCGACACCTACTTCACCTTCCCGGTCCGGCGCTTCTAGCCGGCCGTGAACGGGGCAAAAGGAACTAGAAGAGTCTTTCGAGCACTTTGAGGGCGGCCTCCGGGAAGAATTCCCGGACGTGGGCAATGAGTCTGTCCCGGGACCCGGCGGGCGTCAGCGCCGTTGCGAGCGGGTCGTCGGCGGACAATGACGACGAGGCCAGCGGGAAGGCCGGAGCGGCGAAAAGTTCGTCGGGAGTAGTGTTTGAGGCGCGTTGCCAGCCGCTGTAGGTCAGTCCGGGGCCGCGGTAGACGCGTTCGAAGTCGCCGATGACAGTCCAGGTGCCCATCTGGAGGAACTGGATAACACTGTCCATCACGTTTTTCTTGACGGTCGGGGTCAGCATCGGCCGATAATGGGCACCGATCGTTTTCAACTGGGCCGGGGTGATCCTTTGGGCGCAGATCGTGCGCAATTCTTTCATTTCCAGCGCGCCTGCCGCACGAATGGCATCGAGCGCCAACGGGGCGAGGACTTTCATCAGTTTGTCGCTCTGTGTCGTGGCTTTATAGCGTTCTCTGAGCGCCATCCGCCAGCGAGGCTGGCTGCGGCGCCAATTCATCAGTTCGCGATACCATTCAACCGTAGCGAAGGCCGCCTTGCCGCCGAGAAATTTGCCGTAGGCGATGTCACCTTCGCGGACCGCATCGATCTTCCAGTCCCAGGGGCCGAGAAAGGTGTCTTCTTCTTCACTGAACCAGCAGCCCGGCGCGGTCAATTCCTCGACCGACCAGCCCGGCACGCCGCAACGGAAGAACGGCAGAACACCGAAATAGCGGATGGCCGATACCATGGCTTCGGGCGAATCGATGGGACGGACGGAAGACAAAGGGCGGACGGTATTCATCGTGCAATCGGTTGACGGTCCATCTCTTTCAGGGCGTACAGGACAAAGGGGACGGCAAACAGGAAGGAGCCGATGTCGGCGAGCATCTGGGCGATTTCCACACCGAACATTCCCCAGAGGGCGTGACCGGCGAAGAGCGCGGGCAGGAAGAAAATCCCCTGACGGGCCGAGGCCATGATGATGGCCGGTATCGTCTTGCGGATGTTCTGGAGATACATATTGGCCAGCGTGATGAAGCCTACCAACGGGAAACTGTAGCACTGGTAGCGAAGCACTTCGCTGCCGATACGGATCACTTCGGGATCGTCGGCCCGGAACAGGGCAACCAGCGGGTCGGCAAAGAGCCAGCCCAAAAGGGCCAATACCGTGCAGTAAACCGTCGCAACGCTGCAACTGTGCCAGAATGCTTTCCGGACCCGGTCGAAAAGCCCGGCCCCGTAATTGAACCCGCACACAGGCTGGAATCCCTGCCCGTAGCCGATCATCGCGGCGCAGGCCAGCATCATGATGCGGCTTACCACCGAAAACGCTGCAATGGCAGCGTCGCCGTAGTGCGAGGCCAGTTGATTGAGGCAGATGGCCGACAGGCTCATCAACCCCTGCCGGGCCAGCGAGGGCAGGCCTCCGGCGGAAATGTCGTGGTACCGCCGCAAAGTAGGTTTGAAATGGGAAAGCTTGATATGGAGTGTGCCCCGCTTCCCTACCATACTCAGGATCACCAGAAAGCCCACAGCCTGCGAGATGGCCGTGGCCATGCCCGCACCGCGGATGCCCAGGCCGAAACCGAAAATCAGGATCGGATCGAGCGCGATGTTGAGCGCCGCACCCGAGACGATGCCGATCATCGAAAGCATCGCATTGCCCTGGTGACGCATCTGGTTGTTGAGCGTGAAAGTGCCCATAATGAAGGGCGTGCCCATCAGGATGAAGCGGAAATAGTCGCAGGCATACGGCAGAATCGTTTCCGTAGAGCCGAGCAGCGAAAGGATCGGCCGCATCAGCAGGAAACTGATCACAGCCAGCACGACGCCCGTCAGCACGGAAGAAACCAGCCCCACGGCGGCCATCTCCTCGGCGTCGGCCGTCTCCCGCCGGCCCAGCGCCCGGGAGATATAATTGCCCGACCCCTGCCCGAAGAAAATGGCAACCGACTGGATGAGCACCATATAGGAGAATACAATACCCAGCGCCGCCACAGACTGCGTATTGATCTGGCCGATGAAGAAGGTATCCGCCAGGTTATAGATGCCCGACACGAGCATACTGACGATCGACGGGACTGCCAGTTTCGTCACCAGTTGCCCGACCGGGCGCGTGGTCATCCGCACGAACTTCTCGTGCGGCGTCATCGACGTTCTTTTCGCGGCCCGTCCCATCTTTTCCGTGATTCGTGCCGCAAAAATACAAAAAAACGAGATTCACCGGTGGAGAAAAGTGGCAGGCAGACAGATATTGTCGCAGCCGACGGCATCGGCGAAGAGCGGGGCGATTTCTTCATCGACAAAGCCGGCGATGCCGCAACCGATGCGAGTAACATAGAAGAACAGCCCGGGGTGTTTCTTCGCAAACGCAATGAACTCATCGACATAGGGTTTGATGGTCTCTACCCCGCCCTGCATCGTCGGAATCGCGTAGCTCTGGCCCTGCAGGCCGACGCCCTGCCCCATTATTGCGCCGAACTTCCGCCAGGCCACATACGCGGCTCCGCCTCCGTGCATTCCCCTCAGGTTCGAGCCAAATACAAACACCTCATCGGGCCGCAATTCCTGAATCATCTCCGGCGTGAAGGCCGGTCGTTCGATACCGTTATAAATACGTTTGTTTTCCATCATATAACAAAGCTACGAAAAACCGCGGTTGCGTATTCACTTTCGCCAGAGTGTATTCACTCAATGTAAGGAGGGTGTATTCAACAGCACCTCATTTCACGGCCCGCTTAAGCCACCTGACTGAATACACACTGTCGGGAAGGACAGCAATTCTCATAGGTTTTTGTTATCTTTGTATTATGGCAGTGAACTTCAACAAAGTCATCAAGGCAGCGATGAAGCTGCCGGTGGTGACGGTCGACAGGGAGCCCTTCCTCCGGAAGGAACTGGCTCCGTATCTGGATCGCGAAACGATCGACAAAGTCATTCTCTACGGACCGAAAGGGTTCGTAGATAAAAAGTTGATCGACCAGATCGCCAATGGTTGCATCCGCTATCAGACAACGGCGGTCTGCTCGGTTTCAGCGCTGGCCGGGCTGCCGGGCGGATGGGCAATGGCCGGAACCATCCCCGCTGATGTCGCACAGTTCTACGGCAACGCCATCGCCCTGGTCGAAAAGCTGCTCTACCTGTACGGCTGGCCGGATATGCGCGATGACACCGGCGAAATCAACGACCAAACCGCACATCTGATGATTCTCTGGATTGGCGTGATGATGGGCGCCCAGGGTGCCCAGGCCGCCGTTCGGACACTGCTCGATGCCCTCCGGGTCCAGGTCGAAAAGCATCTCCTTGAAGCAGCTCTCAACAAGGCCTGGGTCTACAGCATGGTCCAGCAGGTCTGCAAATGGATCGGCGTAAAACTCTCCGAAGACGGCTTTGCCAAAGCCGTCGGCAAAGTGATTCCACTGGCCGGCGCCCCTATCTCAGCCGGCATCACTTATTTCACGTTCAAGCCGATGTGCCGCAAACTCAAGAAAGAGCTGGACTACCAATGGGAGCTCGGCGGTACGGGTTCCGCCATCGTGTAATCAAACGAATAAAACTGCCCAAAAGCACAAACAAACAGACAATCTCCGAAAAAATGGCTTATCTTTGTTTGTAGCGACAACTCGTCGGGTCATCACGTCGGTGGCAAACGATTGAGGAGCGAGATTAGATATGATGACAAGCAATCCCCCTTATCCGGATCAACCCGGCTATTACCATCTCTGCTCGGACGGAGATCTTTCCCCTCTTTTCATCACTGATGATGACGACTATCGTGTTGCCTTCAACTTGATTGGCGTTTGTGCCGCCAACTGCGATGTCATTGTCCTGTCTTTCTCCATCGAAGACACGCACTTGCATTCCTTACTCTACGGAACACAAACGGCTTGTACGGCTTTCAAACTGATGTATGAGGACAGTTGGGCACACCATGTCGGCCGTACACGGGGAACGCGGAAGGATGCCGAACTCGATCTGGAAATCCTGTATGTCGACTCCGAAGAATACCTTCTGAGCGTCGGGACCTATTCGATCGTGCAACCGACAAAAGACGGCAAACAGGTAATGCCTTACGATTACCTCTGGGGAACGGGCTCAATGTATTTCCGCAGCAAGGGGCATCAGTCCATCTGGTGCAGAGCCGATTCAGGTGAAATACTGAAACCCTCCTATGTCGGAGACCTGAGTGTCCACGAGCAGCGGATCATCCTCAACACCTACCGCAGAGTACCTGGTCACTGGAAGCTGTGCAATGGGATCCTTCTCCCGGAAAACTATGTAGAAGTCGCTCATTTTGAGCGGATTTACCGGACAGCCAACCGCTATCGCGTATTTATGGCCAGCAATCGGAGCCGAGATCAGATCGTCAAAGAAAAAATGGCCATGGCGCGAGGCGTGTCACTAGATGATGTTGAAGCCCGGTCCAAGTGCCACAGTCTGATGCAGGCATTATACGGATTCAAAGACGTCAGACGGCTGACACCGCCTCAAAGAGTCCAACTTGCCCAACTACTTTGGAAACAGTTCCACCTGAACAAAAGGCAACTCGCCACCCTGGTCCGCCTCCCCTACGCAGAAATCTGTAAGTATATTTGATTGCTGCCTCATCCGTCAGAGTGTACGCAGCGAAAGGACCACGAAGACGAACAACGAGGTCTTACGCTGAAGACACCCCCATCTATAGAGGGTGGTGTCTTCAAAACAAACAGGATGGAAGCACTCCAATGGCACTTGACTGAATACACTTTGGCGAAAGCGCACGGACGCAGGGCAAACAGCAAGAATAACGTTTTTCTGTTGCCGAAGCCGGTTTTTCTTCGTATTTTTGCTGGATAAAATCGAAAGAAAATACAATAGATAATTATGCAGAACAAGTTGCAAGAATTGACGGACCGGCTGTACGAGGAAGGTTTGTCGAAAGGCAGGCAGGAAGCCGATGAACTGCTGGCAAAAGCACGGCAGCAGGCCCAGGACATCGTCGCGAAAGCGCGCGAAGAGGCCGAGGCGATCCATGCCGCCGCCGAGAAAGAGGCGGCCGAGACCCGCACGATGGTCGAAGGCGACCTGAAGATGGCGTCCACGCAGACCATCGCTGCGCTCCGGCAGCAGGTGGAGAACATGGTCATCACAAAAGCCGTAGCCAAACCCGTCGGCGCCGCCCTGTCGGACGGAAAATTCGTCCAGAGTCTCATCGAGACCGTCGTCAAGTCGTTCAATGCCGCCAATCCCGACGGCGTGGGACTCGACGTCATCCTCCCGGCCCAGGCCCAGAATGAACTGGAACAGGCGTTCACCAACGAAGCCGTCAAACAGCTGTCGGCCGGCATCGACGTGAAGAATGTGAAAGGCCTGGCCAATGGCTTCAAAATCGGACCGAAAGACGGCGGCTACCAGCTGAGTTTCACCGCCGACGACTTCACCGGCCTGGTCGGTGAATATCTCCGTCCGGCGACCAAGAAGATCCTCTTCGGCAAATAATGGCCAATTACCCGTACATCATAGCCAGCTTCCCCGACCTGTTGCTCGACTTCGAACAGCATCCGCTCGACGCGTCCGCCACGGTCGCCGAAGTGAAGGGCCTGCTCTCCGAAAAGGACGGCAAACTGGTGGACTGGCTGGAATTCGGCCTCGAAGGAAGCCATCTGACCCCGCACTTCTACCGGAACATCCGGCAGACCGGCAACCGGTTCCTCACCGAATGGTTTGCTTTCGACCGCAAGCTCCGGCTCGCCAAGGTCGCCCACCTGGAAGGCAAGCCGGTTCAGGAAGAGTTTCCGGAACTCGACAAGGCGGAGATCATTTTCAAAATAGAGGACATCCTGCAGCGCGAGAAGCTGCTCGACCGCCTTTGCTGGAACAAGGCGGCTGAACTGGTGGATTTCGACATTTTCACGATTGACACGATTCTTTCGCTAATCACCCGGCTCCACATCCTCGCACGTTGGAACCGGCTCGATCCGCAGACCGGCGCCTCGATGTTCCGCCGGCTGGTCGATGAAGTCCGGGGCACATTCCAGGGAATCAACGAAGAAAATATATAAAGTACAAGATACAGAATGAAAGCAACAGGTATAGTTACCGGTATCATCTCCAACCTGGTGACGGTGCGTTTCGAAGGCGACGTGGCGCAGAACGAGATCTGCCACATCGACCTGGGCGGCACGAAAATGATGGCCGAGGTCATCAAAGTGTCGGGCCGGAACGCCTTCGTGCAGGTGTATGAAAGCACCCGCGGCCTGCGCCAGGGCGACAAGGTCGAATTCGACGGCCATATGCTCGAGGTGCAGCTCGGCCCGGGCCTGCTATCGAGCAGCTACGACGGCCTGCAGAACAACCTCGCCACGATGGAGGACGTATTCCTCAAACGCGGCGAATACACCGCCCCGCTGGACCATGACAAGATCTGGCACTTCACCCCGATCGCCAAGCCCGGCGACACCGTCTACGCCGCCGACTGGTTGGGCGAAGTGAAGGAAGGCTGGCTGCCTCACAAGATCATGGTCCCATTCTCCTTCAAGGAGGAATATACCATCAAATCCATCGCGCCGGAAGGCGACTACAAAATCGACGACACCATGGCCGTGCTCACCGACCCGCAGGGCGAGGAGCACAAGGTGACGATGGTCCAGAAATGGCCCGTCAAGGTGGCCGTCGGCGGCTATGTCGAAAAGCCCCGCCCCTACCGCATCATGGAAACGGGCGTCCGCTGCATGGATACCCTCAACCCGATCGCCGAAGGCGGTACGGGCTTCATCCCGGGCCCGTTCGGCTGCGGCAAGACCGTGCTTCAGCACGCCATCGCCAAGCAGGGCGACGCTGAGGTGATCGTGATGGCCGCCTGTGGTGAGCGTGCCAATGAGGTGGTGGAAATCTTCGCCGAGTTCCCCGAACTGATCGACCCGCACACGGGCCGTCACCTGATGGAACGTACGACCATCATCTGCAACACGTCGAACATGCCGGTCGCCGCGCGTGAGGCTTCGGTCTACACCGCGATGACCATCTGCGAATATTACCGCGCGATGGGCATGAAAGCCCTGCTGCTGGCCGACTCGACCTCCCGCTGGGCGCAGGCCCTCCGTGAGATGTCGAACCGTATGGAAGAGCTCCCGGGCGCCGACGCGTTCCCGGTCGACCTTTCCGCCATCATCTCGAACTTCTACGCCCGCGCCGGCATCGTGAAACTGCGCAACGGCCAGACCGGCGCCGTGACCTTCATCGGCACCGTCTCCCCGGCCGGCGGTAACCTCAAGGAGCCCGTGACCGAATCGACCAAGAAAGCGGCCCGCTGCTTCTACTCGCTGGCCCAGGCCCGCGCCGACAAGAAGCGCTATCCCGCCGTCGACCCGATCGACTCCTATTCCAAGTATCTCGAGTACCCCGAAGTGGTGGAATACCTCAAGGAGCGCGTGGGCAAGGACTGGGTCGACAAGGTGAACCGCGCCAAGAACCTCATCCGCCGCGGCAAGGAAATCGCCGAACAGATCAACATCCTCGGCGACGACGGCGTGCCCATCAGCTACCACGAGCAGTTCTGGAAGAGCGAGCTCATCGACTTCGTGATCCTGCAGCAGGACGCCTTCGACCCGATCGACTCTCTCTGCCCGATGGACCGCCAGGAGTATATGCTCTCGCTGGTGCTCGAGGTCTGCGACGTTCCGTTCGAGTTCGATAACTACGAGCAGTGCGCGGCCAAATACAAGGAGATCATCAATATTCTCCGCCAGATGAACTATTCCGAGTTCAAGAGCGACAAGTTCAACAAGTATCTTGAACAACTTAATACCCTTCTGAACAATGAGCAGTAAAGCATTCCAGAGAACCTACACCCGGCTCGAAGCCATCACCAAGGCAACGGTGACGCTCCACGCGCAGGGTGTCAGCAACGACGAGCTGGCCACGGTGGCCGGCCGCCTGGCCCAGGTCGTGAAGATCAAAGGCGACCTGATCACGCTGCAGGTATTCGCGGGCACGGAGGGTATTCCGACCAATGCCGAAGTGCTCTTCCACGGCGAACCGCCGACGCTCGAAGTGAGCGAGGAACTCTCCGGCCGCTTCTTCAACGCCTACGGCGACCCGATCGACGGCGGTCCGAAGGTGGAAGGCGAGCGCCGCCAGATCGGCGGCCCCTCGGTCAACCCCTACAAGCGCAAGCAGCCTTCCCAGCTGATTCCGACCGGCATCGCCGGCATCGACCTGAACAACACCCTGGTCTCCGGCCAGAAGATTCCGTTCTTCGCCGACCCCGACCAGCCTTATAACGCCGTGATGGCCCAGGTGGCCCTCCGCGCCGACGTGGACAAGATCATCCTCGGCGGCATGGGTCTCTCGAACGACGACTACCTCTACTTCCGTCACGAATTCGAGAGCGCCGGCGCCCTCAACAAAATCATCAGCTTCGTCAACACTACCGACCAGCCGCCGGTGGAGCGTCTGCTGATTCCCGACATGGCCCTGACCGCAGCGGAGTACTTCGCCGTCGACAAGAACGAGAAAGTGCTGGTCCTGCTGACCGACATGACCCTCTACGCCGACGCCCTCTCCATCGTGAGCAACCGTATGGACCAGATCCCGTCGAAAGACTCGATGCCGGGCTCGCTTTACTCCGACCTGGCCAAGATCTATGAGAAAGCGGTGCAGCTGCCCAGCGGCGGCTCCATCACCATCATCGCCGTGACCACCCTCAACGACGGTGACATCACCCACGCCATCCCCGACAACACCGGTTACATCACCGAAGGCCAGCTCTACCTGCGCGCCGATACCGACACGGGCAAGGTCATCATCGACCCGTTCCGTTCCCTGTCGCGTCTGAAACAGCTCGTGCAGGGCAAGCAGACCCGCGAGGACCACTCCCAGGTGATGAATGCCTCTGTACGTCTGTACGCTGACGCACAGAACGCCAAGACCAAGTTGGAGAACGGTTTCGACCTGTCCGACTACGACCGGCGTTGCCTCGAATACGCCAAGGACTACGCCATCGAAATCCTCTCGATCGACGTGAACATCGGCCTGACGGAGATGCTCGACACCTGCTGGAAGCTTTTCGCCCGCTACTTCAGCCAGGCGGAGACCGGAATCAAGCAGGCCATGATCGACAAATACTGGCCGGCCGCCTAAGCGCAAGACGTATGGCGATCAAGTTCCAATATAACAAGACATCCCTGAACAACCTCGGCAAGCAGCTGAAGGTCCGCCAGCGGGCGCTCCCGACCCTCAAGAACAAGGAGTCGGCCCTGCGTGTGAGCGTGATCCAGGCCAAGGCCGAATCGGAGCACCTGTTGCACGAACTCGACGAGGCCCTCAAGACCTACGACTATATGGCCGGCCTCTGGACCGAATTCGAGCCCGGACTGATTTCCGTGAAGGACGTGGTGCTCGACACCGTGAAGGTGGCGGGTGTCCGCACACCCCAGCTCCGCGAGGTCCTCTATGAGGTCAAGCCCTTCAATGCCTTCGCCAAGCCGATGTGGTACGGAGAAGGCGTGGCTATCCTCAAGAAACTCGCGCAACTCGGCATCGAGAGCGAAGTGCTCCTCGAGAAGAGCCGCATCCTGGAGTTCCAGCGCAAGAAGACCACCCAGAAGGTGAATCTCTACGAGAAGGTGCAGATCCCGGGGTATCAGGAGGCCATCCGCAAGATCAAGCGCTTCATGGAGGACGAGGAGAACCTCTCCAAGGCCTCGCAGAAGATTGTGAAGAACCGCCATCAGGAAGAAGAGGAGGAAGAAGCATGATCACGAAAATGACCAAATACACCTTCCTGCTTCTGAGCAGCGACACGGAAGACTTCCTGCGCAGGATTCAGGAACTCGGCGTGCTCGACATCACCCGCTCCCGCAAGCCGGTCGATGCGACCTCCGGCCAGCTTTACCGCGAAGCTGAACGCATCCGGCACGAGATCGAGACCATCGAGAAATGCGACTTTGCGCGCGACGAACGCCACAGCGCCATCCAGGCCAAGCTGGATGCCGCCGAAGCGGCTTTCGCCGAGAAAAAGCACTGGGGCGACCTCGATCCCGCCAAGGTAAAGGCCCTGCGCGAAGCAGGCTGCCAGCTCCATTTCTATACCCTTCCTCTCAAGAAATTCAATCCTTCCTGGCTGGAAGAATATCCCATCGCCGAGATTGAGCGCGACGAGAAATTCATCCGTTTCGTCCTCATCGACCGGGCTTCGGAAGGCGCCAACAATTTCCAGGCACCCGAAACGCCCATAGCCGTGGAATCGCTCCGGGAATTGTCCGGGCAGGTGGTCTCGCTGAAAGAGGCGCTCGCCAATCGGGAATCCGAAATGGAATACCGCAAGCAGGATATCCCTGCCCTGCGGCTGGACTACGCACGCAAAGCGCAGGACCTGCAGCGCTATCTGGCCGGCCACAAGGCCGAAAAGGCCGCGGATGACTACATTACCGTGTTTACCGGATTTGCTCCCACCACGGAAGACGAGCGACTGAAAGCTGCGCTCGACAAGGAAGCCATCTACTACCTGAGCGAACCCGCCACGGCCGCCGACAATCCGCCGGTAAAGCTCAAGAACAACTGGTTCGCCCGCAATTTCGAGACCCTCACCGGGATGTACGGCATGCCCGTCTACGACGAGTTCGACCCCACCCCGATCCTGGCGCCTTTCTTCCTGCTGTTCTGGTCGTTCTGTATGGGCGACGCGGGCTACGGCCTGATCCTCATCGCACTGGGCATCCTGCTGCACAAGACCAACTTCGACCTGCTCGGGCTGAAGAAGCACTGGCGGCTGGTCACCACGCTGGGCGTGGGCACCCTCGTCATCGGCTTCTTCCTGGGCACCTTCTTCGGCGTCAACCTGAAAGAGGTTTCCTGGATTCCCGCAGGGCTTCGGAAACTGATGCTGGTTGGCAAACTGGAGATTGCCGGTACGGCCTACGACGTAACCATGATCGCAGCCATCGCCATCGGTATCTTCCACATCTGTCTGGCCATGATCATCAAGGCGGTCGGCATTACGAAACGGGCCGGCTTCAAGCAGGCCATCTCCACCTGGGGATGGGTCACGCTGGTAGTCGGCGGCCTCATCGTGGCCGGTCTGGCCCTGACCCACGTGCTCAACGCCACGGCCACGAAGATCGCCATCATTGCGGTCGGCGTGCTTTCGGTTCTAGGTATCTTCATCTTCAACAAGCCGGGGCGCAATCCCCTGCTCAACATCGGATCCGGCCTTTGGGACACGTACCAGACGGCAACCGGACTTCTGGGCGACGTGCTGAGCTACATCCGTCTCTACGCCCTCGGCCTGGCCGGCGGCATGCTGGGCGGCGCCTTCAACCAGATCGGCACGATGCTGCTGGGCAGCAATCCGACCTGGCAGTGGCTGCCGTTCATCGTGATCGTCCTTTTCGGCCACGCGCTGAACTTCGCGATGAGTTGCCTGGGCGCGTTCGTACACCCGCTGCGTCTGACCTTCGTGGAGTATTTCAAGAACAGCGGATACGAAGGAAAAGGCACTGACTATCAGCCTCTTACTAACGAAATCGAAATAGAAAACAAATAATAAAACAAAATCTTACACTATGTTAACAGTTATTCTCGGTTACATCGGCCTCGCATTTATGTTCGGCCTGTCCGCCATCGGCTCCAGCATCGGAACCACCATCGCCGGCAACGCCGCGGAAGGCGCGTTGAAAAAGAATCCGGAGAAATCGGCGGGTTATATGATCCTTTCCGCCATGCCCGCCACGCAGGGTCTGTACGGCTTCGTCGCGTTTCTGGTATGGCCCAAGGCAGTGGAAGCGATGATGGACAAAGGCCTCCTGTACTTCGCCGTCGGTCTCGCCTGCGGTGTCGTATTCCTCTTCTCGGCCATCCGCCAGGGGCAGGTCTGTGCCAACGGTATCATCGGTATGAGCCAGGGGCACGACGTTCAGACCAACACGATGATCTACGCCGCCCTTCCTGAGTTCTACGCCATCCTGGCCTTCGCCGCCACGTTCTTCGTATAATTATTACCGGGGCGCTGCCCCGAACCCCGCGCCTCCCGGCCTTAGTACTTTGCCTGTGCTAGGGCCGGTGCGTTTTTCATACAGGTGCATCTCTTTTTTATTTTGATCATTATTTGTTAACTTTATCGGATGATTGATAATCGATAGAGTTATGCGACGCTTTTTCTTTACCTTTATCTTTGCCCTGTCGGTGACGGCCGGCTATGCCTGTACCAACCTCATCGTGACCAAGGGAGCGTCGGTCGACGGCTCCGTGATGGTGACCTATGCGGCCGATTCCTACACCCGCTACGGCACCCTGGTCCATTATCCGGCCGGCAAGCACAAGGCCGGCGAGATGCGCCGCATCCTGCAATGGGGCCAGGACCACTATCTCGGCGAGATCCCCGAAGCGCCCTATACCTACAACGTCATCGGCAATATGAACGAGCACCAGCTCGTCATCGGCGAGACCACGTGGGGCGGCCGTCCGGAACTGCGCGATCCGCAGGGCATCGTGGATTACGGCTCGCTGGAATACATCTGCCTGCAGCGCTGCACGAAGGCACGCGAGGCCATCGAGCTGTTCGTCAAGTTGGCGAATGAGTTCGGCTACGCCTCTTCCGGCGAGTCGCTGAGCTTCGCCGATACGGAAGAGGCCTGGATCCTCGAGGTCATCGCCAAGAAGCCCGACGTGGTCGACGGTGTGAACCGCAACAAGGGCGTCGTCTGGGTGGCGGTCCGCATCCCCGACGGCTACATCGCCGCCCACGCCAACTGCGCCCGCATCACCACCTTCCCGAAAAACGATCCGGAGAACTGCATCTACGCGCCCGACGTGATCTCCCACGCCCGCGAAATCGGCATCTACTCGGGTTCCGACGAAGACTTCAGCTTCGCCGACACCTACTGTCCCCTGGCCTTCGGCCTGATCCGCAACTGCGAATGCCGCGTATGGAGCTTCTTCAACCGCTGGGGTGACCTCGACATGAACCAGTACCTCGACTTTGTGATGGCCGATAATCCGAAGAACCGGATGCCCCTATACGTCAAACCCAAGGCCAAACTCTCGGTGCTCGACCTGGCCACGATGATGCGCGACCACTACGAAGGCACGCCCTTCGACATGACGAAGGATATCGGTGCCGGCAGCAACGAGACGCCCTACCGCTGGAAGCAGAACGACTGGACGGTCGACGGTGTGAAATACTCCAATGCCCGCCCCATCTGCACCCAGCAGACCGGATTCTGGTTCGTAGCCCAGTGCCGCGGCTGGCTGCCCGACGCCGTCGGCGGCCTCTTCTGGTTCGCCGTGGACGATGCCGGCACCTCGGCCCTGACGCCCGTCTACTCGGCCTCCCGCGCCGTATCGTGGCACTATGCCCTCGGCAACGGCTCGATGGTGGAGTATTCCCCCACCTCGATGTTCTGGCTCAACAACCGCATCGCCCAGTTCGCCTACCTGCGCTACAATCCCGTGGGCCTGGAAGTACAGGAAAAGATTTCCGAACACGAACGTCGGATGGTCGATAAAGTGGCCGCCTGCGATGCCGCCGCCCTGGCCATCAAGAACCCGAAAAAACAGTTGAAATATCTCACGCAGTTCTCCGTCGCAGAAGCCGATGCACTTTTCGACGAATGGAGCAGACTTGACCAATATCTGCTGATCAAATATATGGACGGCACCGTAAAGTTCCAGAACGAAGACGGTTCCTTCAAGACCAACGGCAGCGTCGATTATATCCCCGTCTCGCCCGATTGGCCCGGATACAGCGAGAAATTCAAACGCGCCATCGTAAATGACAACGGAGACCTCCTGAAAGTACGTTGAAAGCTATGGCACACCGTCCGATCTACTCATGGAACAAGATGGTGGCCCGCCTGTCGAGCCACCGGAGAAAACTGTTCAATCTTCCCTGGTTTCAGGGAGTTATCCTATTGTTCTGCGTGGTCGTGGCGATGCTGCTGGCCAACCTGCCCGCCACGCGCGAAATCTATTTCCATATCCTGGAAACCGATCTGGGCATCTCCATCAAGACGCCTGAAGGGAACTCTCTGATGTTCCCCGTCGGAATGACCGTCGAGAAATTCATCAACGACATCCTGATGGTCGTGTTCTTCTTTACGGTAGGCCTCGAAATCAAACGGGAGATTGTCTGCGGCGAACTCAGTTCGCCCAAGAAGGCTGTGATGCCGGTCATCGCGGCCCTGGGCGGCGTCGTCGCACCGGCCCTGATCTTCGCGCTCATCAACAACGGAACGCCCGCAGCCTCCGGGTGGGGCATCCCCACTGCCACTGACATCGCTTTTGCCGTCGGCATTCTCGCCATCCTGGGCGACCGTGTCCCTGTCTCGCTCAAAGTGTTCCTGACAGCCCTGGCCATCGCCGACGACCTGATCGCCATCCTGGTAGTCGCCCTGTTCTACGGCGGCACCATCAATTTCCTGTTCCTTGGACTGGCCGGCGTAGTCGTGGCCTTCCTGCTCTGGTTGAACGTCACGGGAGAAAAACGTCCTTGGTGCTACTTCATTCCAGCCGTTTTCGTATGGGTCCTGTTCTACTATTCAGGCATTCACGCCACGATGTCGGGCGTGGTGATGGCGCTTCTGATCCCGATGAAGCCCCGTTACTCGAAAACATACTATCACCGGAAAAGATCTTTCCTCGAGGCCAAACTGACCGAATCCGACCTTAATACCGATAGCAAGAACTTTCCGGATCACATCCAGCGGATCATCCTGCGGCAGCTCAGCCGGAATGCCCGGGAAAGCATCGGACTGAGTTATAGGCTGGAACACACCTTAGCGCCCTGGGTCAGTTTCGTAATCATGCCGGTTTTCGCATTGGCAAATGCCGGCGTAAGGATTGATGACCCGTCGTATTTCAATGTTTTCAGTTATTCACCCGAACTGGGTGGCGCAGGAATGGGCATTTTCCTGGGTTTGCTCCTGGGCAAGCCCATCGGCATCACGCTGACCAGTTTCCTGGCCGTCAAGACCCGCATCGGCCAGATGCCGGACGGAGCGGACTGGAAAAAGCTGCTGGCAGTCGCCTGTCTGGGCGGTATCGGCTTCACGATGTCGATTTTCGTGGACACTCTCTCCTTCGGCGGTCAGGCTGAAGAGATTACGATGGTGCTCCGCGATATGGGCAAAGTCGCGGTCCTGATGGGTTCGCTCTGTTCCGGAATCCTGGGATCGGTCCTGATTATTTTACTTTCACGCCGGCAAAAAGGATGACACCGGTGCTCTTCTCGCGAATGAGATAGAGGAACGGGTGGTCGAAGTGCATCAACACGGCATCGGATAAACCGTTTTTCCGCATCTCCGCTACCGTCACGGCTGCGGCTTCCGTCCCGGCTTCATCTACGGAGACAAAGGTCTTCTGCCGCATATCACTGACATACAGGGACTCTGACGAAATCTTCCCAAATTCCGCATCAGAGTTAAATGCACGCTGCATTCCCAAGCGCTGCATAATGGGGACAAGTTGCTTTTCGGTGTCGAACTCAGCCTTGAACTTGGGAAAGAGCAAATCGATCTTCTGGCCACCGGTATTATCAGCATCCCAACGAGCAAGCTTCTCCAATGTCAGTCCGCTGAGGAAACCATAGAAATCCTTTCCGGACGGCATGATGACTTCCATCTCGAAAGCGCCGTTGCCGTAAGGCAGATGGGCAACCGTCACATCCGCATCGCGATAACCGGTATATGTCTCGCTGCTGGCGTGCATGAAATCTTCCAGGACACTGGCGCCGGCAATGGTCGTAAACTGTGCCTTCGCAGTCTGCTCCTTCGGGAACTGGACTGTCCAGGTCCCTTTGAAATAAAGGGCATTGATCAGAATCATCCGGATCTGGGGATCCAATTCATCAAACATTTTGGGAATCAGGCCGGATGTTTTCTGGCTGCACCAGTCATTCAGCGTCTTTAGCGTGGAAGGCGCACCGAAATCGACCTCGTCCACATCGGCCTTATAGACCGAAATCATCTGTTTCTTGAAGGCCTGACGGACATCCATTCCCTGTGCCGCCCAAATGGAATTGGCAAGGGAAAGCGACACGGACTTGTCGGCTTTCAGCAGTGCCGCCACAAGGGTCGTATAACAGTCATTGACCTGGTCGATCGTAAAACCGTCCATTCCGATCGCCTTAACGATTTCCTTGTAGGTCTGTCCCTCCGCGCCATTGGCGAGCATCGACGTGAGCATCGACAAGCTCATCGGGGAGAGGAAAAGATTCGTCTCAGGAAAACTCTTTACAGCCGCATTTACAAAGTCGAATGCAAACGCATCGCCCTTGGCGGCAACGGCCTGTTGGCTCTTCGTCAGGACAATCGGCGTAAACTCCTCGTTTCCATCGTTTTGTCCAAATCTATCACACCCAGCCGGTGTAAATGAAGCGACGATGGCCGTAGCCATCCAGAACATCAGATTACGAATAAAAGCCATATGTCTCATCGTTAAATATGTTTAAAGTTACACAACTTACATTTACTAGATGCAGAAAAGTCCGAAAAGTTGCGTGATAAGGCAAAAAAATTAAAAAAAAGAGCCGTAAGGAATCAACCTTACGGCTCTCAAAGGTGGCGGCAACCTACTCTCCCACTTGGTGTAGCAGTACCATCGGCGCACGTGAGCTTAACTT
>JAEEGH010007062.1_pt1 | contig 27179 bp, 17 predicted proteins | sample 9134181 | NCBI WGS metagenome assembly JAEEGH01 (sample SAMN16246544, study PRJNA631951) | gut metagenome | biome: gut microbiome; feature: rumen; material: DP-attached | host: Bos | place: Iran: Karaj | collected 2018-10 | reverse complement strand
AGATAGTATTAATAATATTTAACTATTTTCCTTGCCACAAAAAATAAAGCGATGACCCTCACAGGCAACCGCTTCATATCTTCAATAGGTATTAGTCCTTTTAAGGTAAAAAGATTGTTTTCAGGATAACGATGCAAATGTACGACATTTTTTATTACCTGCCAAACTTTTAACCAAAAAATTTCTAATTTTTTTACTGTGTTCCCGCACAAATCTTGCTTTTAATCAAAAAATACACTTTTTTGCGTGCAAACGTTTGTTTTTTGTGCACAACAGCCATTTGTCTTTTTTATTTCAATTCCTTGATTAAATACTGCGATACGATGTCCGTCGAGAGGTAGATGTTCTGTGAAAAGCCGTGATCGTAGTATTCCTGGATGACCAGTTCGCTCTTGGGCCAGATCTGGTGGAAACGTTCGCCGTAGGTATAGGGCACTACGCGGTCGGCATTGCCGTGGATGATGAGTGCCGGTCCCTGATACTTCGCTGCCGTCTCGTAGATAGGCAGGCTGAAGGCTGTGCGGATATAGTTGCCGCCGAGTTTCAAACCGCCCCACAGCTCCACATATTCACCTGGGTCGAACGGGTCATACTGCTTACCCATCGTGTTGCCGCGAATGGCGTCTTCGCGCAGTACTGCAGCAGGAGCCATCAGGGCTACAGCCTTGAAAGCCGGCTCGCCCAAAGCCTCGCTCAGCTGTCCTGCCGTCATTGCAGCCACCACACCGCCCTGTGAGTGCCCCACAATGGCCAGGCTGTTCACGTATCTCAGGTTGCGCGCATACTCCACCACCTTCTTGGCATCCTCAATCTCGTTGGGTACCGTCATGTCCTTGAATTCGCCCTCGCTCTCGCCGTGACCGTTGAAGTCGAAGCGAATGCTGGCAATGCCGTGAGCCTGCAGGGTGTCGGCAATGAGTTCAAACATCGGGCCGTCCTTCCTGCCGCCGAAGCCGTGACAGAAAACGACCATCGGGCACTGCTCGCCCTGCTTGAGTTCGGGCTTCTGGATGATGGCCTTCAGCCGGCCGTGGTCGCCGTCGATATAGACTGCCTCGCCCTGGCCTGCACCCTTATAGGCACCCGTTGTCAGCTCCTTCAGGTATTTGTCCACCTTGTACGGCAGCACCGTCGACAGCTTTACCTGTCCGTCAGGGCCGACGACCGCCATCGAGGGAATCCACTTCACGCCGTAAGCCTTGGCAATGTCCGTCTCCTTGAATTTCTTCAGCTCGCTCACCTGCGGGTAGTTGATACCGAACTTTTCGATAGCCTTCTTCCATGCTTCCACGTCCGTGTCCATCGAGATGCCGATGAACTCGATGCCGTATTGGCGATACTTCTCATACATCCGCACTACCTCCGGCGCATCCTTGCGGCAGTCAGGACACCATGAAGCCCAGAAGTCGAGCACCACGGTCTTGCCGTTACCCTTTTTGGTTGGCTTGAGCACCTTCGACAGCTGTACGGTCTTGCCGTCAGGTGTCTTCAACTTGAAATCAGGTGCCGCCGTGCCGGCCTTCACCAGTTCAGTTGCATACTTGTCGTCCATGTCCTGCTGAGGAAACTGTGCCTTTGCTGCCATTGCTCCCATCATGAGCAACGCAAACAATAATGTCATACTCTTTTTCATTGTAACTATTCTTTAATAATTTCCCAATATCCGTTTCGCTTACCCACCTCTTCCAAAGTGCAATTTTTGCACTTTAGGGGCAGTTCTTCTCCGATTTTTGCACTTTTGACTTCGTGATTTACACTTTGAACAACCGATTCGCCATTTACTTTGCCCCAGTCAACATGCATGATTCTATTCCGAAGGTCATGTTCTTCTCCAAGTAGCATACTGCGGAAGAAGCGTTCCAAATAATCCGTCGTTTCGGTTATACCCTTTGTTAAATCGCTGTAGTTGGCACGTACCAGCGCATTACGGAAGTACCAAGAGTTTTCTGCAAAGACATCATTGACCACGTTGAAGCCCAGCGTGCGCAGGTATTTTATCATGAAGACTGCTGTTGTACGCGTGTTGCCTTCGCAGAATGCATGAACCTGCCACAAATTGGCACAGAAGCGGGTCAGATGATGGATGGCATCATCAATGTTCATATTGGCATAGCTAAACTGCCGTTCCTGCCCCATGTCATAATCCAAGGTGTCGCTGATGGTATCAGCACTTGCATAATAGACAGTCTTGCCACCAAGCACCCATTCGTCCTTAGTAATGTTGTAGTCACGTATGCGTCCTGCCAACTTATAAATTCCGTCAAACAGGCGACGGTGTATGGAAATCAGCTGTGCCGGAGTGAAAGAGAATGTCTTCTCCTCAATCAGCTCAGTGATACGTGCAGCCACCTTGTCCGCTTCCTCTGTGCGGTCGTTTTCCACGACTTTACGTCCAGATGAAGACTTGTAGTAAGAGTCAATTAGCTGCTTTGCCTCATCAATGCTGATGTCCCCTTCAATATGGCGTTTGGCAGTTTCAAGCAGATACTCTGATGTTTTGAGCCTGTCCACCTGCTGAAGCCCAATGGCTACTTTCCATGCTTCGCTGCGCTCACGCTTTTGTGGCTCACCTTGGCGGATATACTCATCCAGCCCCTGTATCTTATAGTTCTGTTCGTCGCTCATAAATAGTATAATATACCATCCGTGCTGCAAAGGTACTAAAAAAATGTTACTCACAAACTTGTGTACTTTAATTTTTTTGATTATCTTTGCATCAAGTATTGCCGATACGCCGTAAACGGCGCCAGTTTTGACTAATCCCTGAGTGCAGGGTGGCAGTATGATTTTTGAGGGTAAAACAATAACGACATGAGCAGTTATTTGAAGATATAGAAACCTGAGAAATTTCTAAATCAAATCGAAATAAGGTAATTGTGAATGTTCACGTTTATAGCGTGGACGTCACTTATCTTTCGATTGGGCATTCTCAGGGCCTCTATATCTGGTAAGAGCGGACACGCTTTTATCGTGTATGGAGGCTTTGATGTATTAAGCCCAAAGAATTCCGATAAGTGCTAATTGTCCTAAAGCTATAAGCGCAAAGAATGTCCAACAAAGACGTGAGTCCTCAACTGATAGATATCAGAGAGGACGACCTGCTGGCATTGTCTGCAGAGGTGCTTGATACGCTTCTGCGTGACCATACCACAGGACGAAATATCTTCTGGGCGACGCATGACTATGAGGCGCTCGGCTCAGAGTATGATTACCATTCTGAGATACTTCCCCATCTGATTACGGGTGAACATGGAATGGTGGTCAGGCCGCGTGTGCTGAAAACCAAAGAACAGCAGACGGACAGGGCCAAGGATATGGCTGAGGTCTTTACGCCATCTTGGGTCTGCAATGCACAGAATAATTTGGTAGATGAAGCATGGTTCGGGCGCAAGAATGTGTTCAACATTGAGGATACCACAAACCATACATGGAAAGCCAATCCAAACAAAATAGAATTCCCTGAAGGTAAGACATGGAAAGACTATGTTCGTGCCACCCGCATGGAGATGACTTGCGGCGAGGCTCCTTATTTGGTGAGTCGATATGATGCAACAACTGGTGAACCAATCCCCCTACAAGATCGAATAGGATTGCTTGACAGGAAACTCCGAGTCATCAGCGAGCATGTGGATGTTAGTGGGGAATGGCTGGAGTGGGCACAGACGGCTTACAAGAATATCTATGGCTTTGAGTGGCAAGGCGACAATCTGCTATTGGCTCGCGAGGCTTTGCTTTGGACTTTCATCGAGTATTATCAGGCAAAGTTTGGCAAGGCTCCACTTATCAAATCCATTAACTATATCGCCTACATCATTTCATGGAACCTCTGGCAGATGGACGGACTGAAAGGCGTAGTTCCTGACAGTTGCAGGAATGGTGTAGCAGAGAAAATCCAGACACTCTTTGGCGAAGAAGAACAGATGGTGAACTGTACTGGTTGCCAGCAAGAAGATATCCGTCGCCACAATGGCACATACTGCCTCATCCGCGACTGGCCTAACGACAAGAAGAAAATCCGATTTATAGACCTCATGAAATAAAAGACCTATGGCTACATTCGAATCCTCACTAAAATCCAAGCTGATTTATGTGTTCGCCATCAACGACGAACGACATAAAGACTGCCTGAAGATAGGTGAAACCACTATCGAGGAAGATGACGGCAGCAACCTCTTCTACAATACAGAGACATTACAAAAAGCAGCCCATAAGCGCATACGCCAGTACACTAAGACGGCAGGCATCGCCTACCAGCTGCTATATACGGAAATCAGTATTTTCGTGCGTAGTGGTATGATTATGACCTTCAACGACAAGCAAGTACACAAGGTGTTGGAGCGTAGCGGCATCAAGCGCAAGGAGTTTCAGGACGTGACTGGTGCTGACGAGTGGTACTGTTGCGACCTTGAAACTGTGAAGAAGGCCGTTGCTGCTGTGAAACGAGGTGAAACAAGCCTGCACCCCTCTGACATAACCCAAGATCAGTCGCCAATAATCTTCCGCCCTGAGCAACATGAAGCCATCAATAAGACCCGCAAGCGTTTCAAAAAAGGTAATCAGATGCTGTGGAATGCCAAGATGCGCTTCGGCAAGACACTCTCTGCCCTACAAGTGATAAAGGAAGAAGGATTCACGCGTACCTTAATATTAACACATCGCCCAGTAGTGGATAAAGGATGGTTTGAGGACTTTGGCAAGATATTCTACGACAGGAAGGACTACCACTATGGATCAAGAGGTAACGGTGAGGAATTCCATGTATTGGAAAGAAAAGTAGCATCTGATGGCAAGTATGTCTATTTCGCTTCTATGCAAGATCTCAGAGGTTCAGAACAGGTGGGCGGCAAATTCGACAAGAACAACGACATCTTCAAGACCCCATGGGACTTTGTCATCGTTGACGAAGCGCACGAAGGCACCAAGACGGAACTTGGCCAGAACGTTTTAAAAGAGCTCATCAAGTCTGATACCAAGGTGCTGCAACTCTCAGGCACGCCTTTCAACCTGTTCGACGACTATTCGGAAGAAGAGATATTTACATGGGACTATGTGATGGAGCAGAAGGCCAAACAGGAATGGGCTGTGGACAACCCCTATGAGCCGAATCCATACGCATCGCTGCCAGCCATCAATATCTACACCTACGATTTGGGTACTCTGATGAGTGAATACGTGGAAGATGAGAAGGCTTTCAACTTCCGCGAGTTCTTCCGCACCAAGGATGACGAAACCTTTATACATGACAAGGATGTTGACCGTTTCCTCACGCTTCTATGCAAAGAGGACAAGGACAGCCTCTACCCTTATAGTAATGATACTTTCCGTCGCATTTTCCGCCATACACTTTGGTTGGTGCCTGGTGTGAAATCGGCTCGTGCATTGAGTAGTAAGTTGAAGATCCATCCCGTGTTTGGCATGTTCCAGATAGTCAATGTGGCAGGCAACGGCGATGAGGATGAGGAAAATGCTGAGGCTCTGCAGATGGTAAACAAAGCCATTGGCGAAGACCCTGATGAGACCTATACCATCACACTCTCCTGTGGCCGTCTGACAACAGGTGTCAGCATCAAGCCCTGGACGGCAGTCTTTATGATGGCAGGCTCATTCAGTACTTCCGCTGCCCAGTATATGCAGACCATCTTCCGCGTACAAACACCTTTTACTAATCATGGACGCATGAAGGAACAATGCTATGCCTTTGATTTCGCCCCTGACAGAACGCTGAGAGTCTTGGCAGAGACAGCAAAGGTTTCAGCAAAAGCAGGTAAGCAGTCAGAAGAAGACCGCCGCATCCTTGGCGACTTTCTGAATTTCTGTCCCATCATCAGCATTGACGGCTCGCAGATGAAGCCTTACGATGTCAACAAGATGATGAGTCAGTTGAAGAAAGCACAGATAGAAAAAGTGGTACTATGCGGCTTCGAGGATGGTGCGCTCTACAACGACGAATTGCTGAAGCTGACGGATGTAGAATTGCGCGACTTCGATGACTTGAAGAAAACCATTGGCACCACGAAGGCAATGGCGAAGACAGGCGACATAGACGTCAACAACCAAGGTTTTACTAAAGAGCAATACGAAGAGATAGAGAAACTTGATAAGAAAAAGAAGAAAGACCTGACACCTGAAGAGAAAGCAAGGTTGGAAGAGTTGAAGGCCATGAGCAATCAACGTCGAAATGCCATTTCGATATTGCGGGGTATCTCTATTCGTATGCCGTTGCTTATCTATGGAGCAGAGTTGAAGAATGAGGATGAAGAGATAACCATCAATAACTTTGCCTCACTCATAGACGATAAGTCTTGGGAGGAATTCATGCCCAAGGGGGTTGACAAGGATAAGTTTGAGAAATTCAAGAAATACTACGACCCAGACATCTTCCGTGAGGCTGGCAAGCGTATCCGTGAAATGGCTCGTGCAGCAGACAAGTTCACGATAGAAGAAAGGATAGAACGCATTGCTGCCATCTTCAACACTTTCCGCAATCCTGACAAAGAAACAGTCTTGACTCCTTGGCGAGTGGTAAATATGCACATGAGTGACTGCTTAGGTGGCTGGTGCTTCTATGATGAAGAATTCAAGCAGCCTATTAGCACACCTCGATGGGTTGATCAGGGCCAAGTGACCAAGGAGGTGTTCCGTCCTGATAGCCATGTTTTGGAAATCAATTCCAAGAGCGGTCTGTATCCGCTTTATGTCGCTTACAACATTTATCGCTCCCGTGTAGAGGCTGCAAAAGCGAAGTATGGCGAAGTTTCTCACGGCTTTGCGATGAACCTATGGGATGCCACTATTGAAGAGAACATCCTCGTGGTTTGCAAGACCCCAATGGCAAAAAGCATCACGAAGCGTACTCTTGCTGGTTTCCGCAACACAAGAGTTAACGCACAATATTATCCGAACTTAATAGAAAACATTTCAGAACGTCCAGAGGCAGTAGTCAACACCTTCCGTGATGGTAAGCATTTCTGGAAAATAAATCAAGATACAAATATGAAGTTAGACGCAATAGTAGGCAATCCGCCGTATCAAGTGATGGATGGAGGAGCAGGCGTTAGTGCCATTCCTGTATATCATCGTTTTGTGGATATTGCAAAACAAAGCAAACCTAATTATATCTCGATGATTATGCCGGCCAAATGGTATAATGGTGGACGAGGACTTGAACAATTCCGTTATGACATGCTTCACGACAAACAACTTCGATGTTTGTATGACTATATTGATCCACATGATTGTTTTCCAACCGTTGACGTGGCTGGGGGTATCTGCTATTTTCTGAGAGACAAGTATTACAATGGTTTGTGTAATTTCGTATCTTGTAAATCAAGTATAAAGATTCCTACTTTGCGTAATTTGAGTGAATCAGAAGTGCTCATCCGACATCAGGAAGAAGTTTCAATTATGAATAAGATTCAAATTGATGGTCAAATCTATTTAAGTAGTACTGCCTATTCTCAGAAACCATTTGGTTTGCGTACTTACGTAAAACCACTTGAACAAGGTGATATTTTATTAAGATATAATGGAGGTGTTGGTCCATATAGTAGTGAGTTGGTAACTGTCAACAAGGATTTGATTGGAAAGTGGAAAATAATAACGTCTCGCCTTACTGCTGAACACGCTGGTGAAACAGATAAAAACGGTCAAAAGCGAATCTTTTCTACTTTAGAAATCATTAAACCTAAAACCATCTGTACTGAAACGTATATGTTATTAAGTGCATTTGATGAACAAGAAGAGTGTTTAAATATGCTCCAATATCTCAAAACTCGTTTTGTTAGAGCTTTAGTGGCTATGGCCACGTCAACTCAACAGATGTCAAAAGCGAATTTTCGTTTCGTCCCCCTTCAAGACTTCACCCGTCCTTGGACTGATGCAGATCTCTATGCAAAATATGGGCTGACAAATGAAGAAATCGCCTTCATTGAATCAATGATAAAACCGATGGAATAAAAAGTCAGATAAGATTTGGAAGTAAAAACTCCACAGGTTGAAGCAGCCAGACAGATTGGATGAAGTAAACTGGCATTTTACTTCAAGTAAAGTACAGGTTTACTTCAAGTAAAATACAATGAGGGATTTTCTTGCTTTTCCTGCATTTCCTGCACCAGTATGGAGTGTAGCTTTTATATTCGACCTTGATATTCGGAGTATCAAAGCCTGATATTCGGAGTATCAAGGCCGGATATTCTGAGTATCAAGGCAGGGTATTGGTTTTTGATACTTTAGTTAAAATTTCTATAATACCGTCTTTGGTGCAGGAAATGCAGGAAATGCAGGATTGAAGCTGTCAGATTGATGGGATGAAGTAAAACACAACGAGGGGATAGTCATACTATAGTTATGGCAGGAATCTGTTGTATTCCTTCATCGCTGGCAGGGCTTGGCCTGTGTGGTTGTCGAAGAGGCCGCGGTTGAGCCATCCTTTGACGACATTGTTACCAAAGGCATTCTCCTCAGGGAACCACCAGAAGAGGCCGATGACGTTGTCGTGCTGCTTGATTTCAGTGACTAATTCACGGGTGAACTGTGTCTGTCCTTCTTGGCTGATAGGATAGAATTCGGCATATTGCTCCGGTTTGGCCCAGGGGTCGTTTTCGTGAGAGTAGTAGGCTGCAGTCTCAACTATCATGACGGGTTTGTCGGGGAAGAATTCTGCAAGCCTTTGCAGGTTAATGGCCAGATTGGGAATCGTGCCGTGCCACATGGGGTAGTAGCTGAGTCCAATGATGTCGTAGTCAACCTGCTGCTGTTGGAGGTGTAGGTAATAGGAATATGTTACAGCCCAGTCGCCTGCTTTCTCGGTATGGATGATAATCTGGGCCTTGGGACATATTTCGCGACAGGCCTTGCAACCTGAGCGAAGAAACGCCCCCAGCGTGTCCCAACCTTCACCCTTGGCAGGATCGAGGTGCCCTGTGGGCCAAAGCATACCGTTGGTGATTTCATTGCCGACCTGTATCATGTCAGGTTCTATGCCTGCATGCTTCATTGTCAGCAGCGATGTTTTTGTGTAGGCATAAACGCTGTCGGCCAGTTGTTGGCTATTTGCCTGTTCCCAGCGTTTGGGCGTGAACTGTTTGCCTGGGTCGGCCCATGTGTCGCTATAGTGGAAGTCGAGCATGATCTGCATGCCGGCCTTTTTGATTTCCTGGCAGAAAGCAATAACGTAGTTCAAATCCTGACACACGCCTTCCCCCTTGTGTTCCTCAGGAGCATTCTGAGGGTCAACAAACAGTCGAACACGTATAGTGTTCCAACCCTGTTCTTTAAGGAAAGGCAGGAGTTTCACCTGCTTGCCGTTAAAGTCTTTGTAAACGGTGCCTTGTGCTTCATAAGAGGGTAGGAGCGAGATGTCACCACCCAAATACTTTTCCTGTGCTTGTGACATGGCTGCAACAAGTACAAGTAACATTGTCGTCATTGTTCGTTTCATATTGGCATGCTGTTTTTTTCAAAAAGAGGGCATGTCAACACACGCCCTCTTATTAACTCACGTTCTCATTTCGCTCACTTAATCGCAATCGTGACTTTGTCGAGATTGCTCACGTTTGGAAATAAGCGCAAGCGCTCATTTCGCTCACTTAATCGCAATCTTATCGACGCGCTTCTGGTGACGGCCGCCTTCGAAGGATGCGGTGAAGAACTCATCCATAATCTTACCGGCGGTCTTGTTGTCAATGAAGCGTCCGGGCATGACGAGCACGTTGGCGTCGTTGTGCTGACGGATGAGGTGTGCAATCTCAGGAATCCATGCCAGTCCGGCACGTACGCCCTGGTGCTTGTTCAGCGTGATGCTGATGCCTTCGCCCGAACCGCAGATGCCGATGCCGGGATAAACCTCGCCACTCTCGATGCCCTCGGCCAGAGCGTGACCGAAGTCGGGATAGTCTACTGATGCGTCACTCCACGTGCCATAGTCCTTGTAAGGATAGCCGTGCTCCTCCAGATACTGGAGTACGTATTTCTTCAAAGGGTAGCCTGCGTGATCACAGGCTACACCAACTGTCTTTACTTCCATGTTTAATAATAAACATTAAAGATTAAACATTAAATTATGCAAGCAGCTTCTTGACCTGCTCGTAAACGTTCTGACCGGTGAAGCCGAGCTTCTCGTCGAGCACCTTGTAAGGAGCAGAGAAACCGAAGCTCTCAAGACCCCAAACGCAACCGTCGGCACCTACCAGACCTTCCAGGTTGACGGGCAGACCGGCGGTGAGACCGAACTTCTTCTTGCCGGCGGGCAGCACGCTCTGCTGGTATTCCTTCGGCTGGCTGCGGAACAGACCCTCGGAAGGAACGCTGACCACGCGTGTCTTGATGCCGTCGGCAGCCAGCAGCTTGGCCCCAGCTTCGAGGGTAGAAACCTCAGAACCGGAAGCCAACAGGATGACATCGTAGTCCTCGTCAGAGCCGGCAACAACATAAGCACCCTTGGTAGCCTGGTTGTAGTCGTTGCCCTCGGGCAGCATGTCGATGTTCTGACGAGAGAAGATGAGGGCGGTCGGCGTGTCGACGTTCTCCATAGCCATACGCCAGCAGACGGTGGTCTCTTCAGCATCGGCAGGACGTACAACGAGTACGGAGTTCTTGCCGTGGTGGTTCTTCAGCTTCTCCATCAGGCGGATCTGTGCCTCCTGCTCAACGGGCTCGTGGGTAGGTCCGTCCTCACCAACGCGGAAGGCGTCGTGGGTCCAGATGAACTTCACGGGCAGCTCCATGAGGGCAGCCATACGTACGGCGGGCTTCATGTAGTCAGAGAAGACGAAGAAGGTACCGCAAGCGGGGATGACGCCACCGTGCAGCGCCATACCGATGCAGCAGCAAGCCATGGTGAGCTCGGCCACACCAGCCTCGAAGAAGGCACCGCTGAAGTCGCCGCGAACCAGGTCCTTGGTCTTCTTGAGGAAGCCATTGGTGTTGTCTGAGTTCGACAGGTCGGCAGAAGCACAAATCATGTTGGGCACCTGCTCAGCGAGCTGACCGAGAACGGCGGCACTGGCGCTACGGGTAGCCGAGCCAGCCTTCTGCTCCACCTTGCTCCAGTCAATCTTCGGAGCCTTGCCGCTGAACCACTCCTCCAGCTGGGCAGCCTTCTCAGGATTAGCCTTTGCCCACTCAGCCTTGGCAGCATAGCGCTCAGCCACAATCTTCTTCAGTTCCTCAGCACGCTTGGCGTAGAGCTCCTGAACCTCGGGGAAAATCTGGAACGGATTCTCGGGGTCGGCACCCAGGTTCTTCATGGTGTTGATATAGGCATCGCCACCGAGGGGAGCACCGTGGGTAGCGCAGTTGCTCTCGTATGAGCTGTTGTCAGCCTTGCGGGCACCCTTACCCATGATGCAGTGACCGATGATGAGCGAAGGACGCTCGGTCTCCTTCTGGGCATTCTTGATGGCCTCGCGAATCTGGTCGACGTCGTTACCGTCAATCTTCTGCACGTACCAGCCCCAAGACTCGTACTTCTTGGCTGTATCCTCGCACGTCACCACCTCAGTCTTGGTAGACAGCTGGATGTCGTTGGCGTCGTAGAACATGATGAGGTTGTCGAGCCCCAGGTTACCGGCAATACGGCCTGCACCCTGTGAAATCTCCTCCTGTACGCCACCGTCAGAGATGTAGGCGTAGATGGTCTGTCCCATGACGTCGCCCATGCGAGCCTTCAGGAACTTGGCAGCGATAGCAGCACCAACGGCGAAGGTGTGACCCTGGCCGAGGGGACCGGAGGTGTTCTCAATGCCGCGCTCAATCTCGCGCTCGGGGTGACCAGGCGTTACTGAACCCCACTGACGGAGGTTCTTCAGGTCCTCAAGGGTGTACTTGCCAATCAGACAGAGCTGGCTGTAGAGCATCGGAGCCATGTGACCCGGGTCGAGAAAGAAACGGTCGCGGCCTTCCCATGCGGGATTCTCGGGGTCGTAAACCAGAAACTCGCTGTACAGCGTGTTGATGAAGTCTGCACCACCCATAGCACCGCCGGGGTGTCCCGACTTAGCCTTTTCTACCATCGAGGCAGCAAGAATACGGATGTTGTCCGCTGCCATGTTCATAATTTTGTTGTCGTTCATAATTGTTGATGTATTGTTAGTTTAAAACAGTTATAAGCGTAATGGATTTGCAAATATACGAATAATTTTTCATTCAGCATACTTTTTAAGATTATTTTGCATGTAGTATCCGTAAAAAGAAAACAGGATACAAAAAAGCGGCATACACAATTGTGTACACCGCTTAACATAATAAGCTTTTATCTGTGTTTACAGGATAGTCTTGACTGCCTCCAGCATACCCTTCTCCTGGATGATGTCGAGGAACTGCTTGACCATGGCGTTGAGGCCCTTGATGTTGTTGAGGTCTTCACCCCAGATGAACTCGGCACCCAGTACGCCGTCGGCAACCTTCTGCGTGTTGCCAGTAGCCCAGAGGTCTTTCAGCAGGTCCATAATCTTCTGGTCGTCGTTAGGTGTAATCACTGCACCGTCAGCACGCTTGCCACCCTTGTAGTATGTGATGATGGCTGCGAGGCCGAAGACAAGGCCCTTGGGCAGTTCGCCCTTGCGCTCCAGGTAGGTCTTCACGCCGGGCAGGTCGCGGGCCTGGAACTTGGGGAATGAGTTCAGCATGATGCTGGTCACCTGATGGTCGACGAACGGATTGTCGAAGCGCTCCAGTACGTCGGCAGCGAATTTCTCCAGCTCCTCCATAGGCAGGTCGAGGGTCTGCATCAGCTCGTCGAACTGTACCTTGTGGATGTACTTTGAGATGACCTCGTGGTTGCAGGCGTCGCGGACGATGTCAACGCCGCTCAGGTATGCCACGGGCGACAGCACGGTGTGCGGGCCATTGAGCAGTGTAACCTTGCGCTTGTGGTAGGGCTCCTCTGAGGGAACGAAGAGCACGTGCAGGCCAGCCTTGTCTGCGGGGAACTCCTTGGCAACTTCTTTCGGAGCCTCGATGACCCAGAGGTGGAAGTTCTCAGCCTGTACGACGAGGTTGTCGCGATAGCCGACCTTCTCCTGAATCTGTGCAATATCCTTGCGGGGGAATCCCGGAACGATACGGTCTACGAGCGTAGCATAGACGCCGCAGCACTCGTCGAACCACTTCTTGAAGTCAGCAGGCAGCTGCCACAGTTCGATATATTTGTTGATGCAGTCCTTGAGCACGTGGCCGTTGAGGAAGATGAGCTCGCAGGGGAAGATGATGAGTCCCTTCGTGGGGTCACCGTTGAAGGTCTGCCAGCGACGGTATAGCAGCTGCACCAGCTTGCCGGGATAGCTCGAAGCGGGCTTGTCCTCCAGTTTGCAGGCGGGATCGAAAGCAATACCGGCCTCGGTGGTGTTCGAGATGACGAAGCGAATCTCAGGCTGGTCGGCCAGAGCCATGAAGGCATCGTTCTGCGAGTAGGGGTTCAGGGCGCGGCTGATGACGTCGATACGCTCGAGGGTGTTGACTGGCTGTCCGTTCTCACGACCCTGCAGGTTGACGTGATAGAGGCAGTCCTGGCCATTGAGCCATTCTACCATACCCTTGTCAATGGGCTGGACGACGACAACACTACCGTTGAAGTTGGTTTTCTGGTCCATGTTCCAGATAATCCAATCAACGAATGCACGGAGGAAGTTACCCTCACCAAACTGAATCACCTTTTCAGGCATGACGCTCTTCGGAGCAAAATGTTTGTTTAACGGTTTCATATTACTTATAATAGATAGTTTGTTTTTAATTTCTCTGCAAAGATACGGAATATTTTCTGAATATACTATCTTTTTTTACGTATTTTGAACGTTAACGTTTGCGTTGCTCTTACCGCTAACTTTTAACCTCTAACAAATATTGCTTGAAGTCAGCGAAGTCCTTGCTCATGGGCACGCTCTGCTTCTCGCCGCGCATGAAGGCTGCCAGACGCTCAGGTATCTCGATGTCGATGCCGAGGATGTCATCCACTTTCTCCTTGAACTTGGCTGGGTGAGCCGTCTCGCAGAAGACGCCGACTTCGCCTTCACGCAGTCCTTCCTGGAGGGCACGATAGCCGCAAGCACCGTGAGGGTCAAGGATATAACCCGTCTCGCTATAGCATTGCCGCATGGTCTCCTTAATCTGTTCGTCGCTGTATGTTGCACCACTGATGAGCGACGTGATGGCTTCATGAGTCTGCTCTGGCGACAGCTTGCCGTTTTGTGAGTAGAGGTTCAGAATGCGTGCAAAGTTCGAGGGGTCGCCAACGTCCATGGCATTGGCCAGTGTCTGTATGCTGGCCTTGGGCTCGTACTGTCCTGACTGCAGGTACTTGTAGAATACGTCGTTGGCATTGTTGGCAGCGATGAAGCGCTTGACGGGCAGACCCATCTGGTGGCCGAACAGGGCGGCGCAGATGTTTCCGAAGTTGCCGCTGGGTACGCACATGACCAGAGATTTACTATTTACGGATTTACTATTTACGATTTCTTCCTTCAGGCGGGCATAGGCGTTGAAATAGTAGAAAGCCTGGGGAAGGAAGCGGGCTACGTTGATACTGTTGGCTGATGTCAGTCGCATGTGGCGGTTCAGTTCCTCGTCCATGAATGCCGACTTCACCAGTGCCTGGCAGTCGTCGAAGACACCGTCGACCTCAATAGCCGTGATGTTCTGCCCCAGTGTTGTAAACTGGCACTCCTGGATGGGGCTGACCTTGCCCTTGGGGTAGAGCACGTAGACGTGGATACCCTCAACGCCCAGGAAACCGTTGGCTACGGCGCTGCCTGTATCCCCGCTGGTGGCCACCAGCACGTTCACCGTCCCGCTTGCTGTGCCGGGGGCACTGCCGGCAGAACCACTCTGACGCAGGAAGTAGCCCAGCAGTCGGGCCATGAAGCGGGCACCGACATCCTTAAAGGCGAGGGTAGGGCCGTGGAACAGTTCCAAAGCGTAGATATTGTCCTTCACCTTCACTACAGGACAGTCAAACTGCAGGGTGTCCCATACCAGGTCCTGCAGGCTGTCCTCGTCGACGTCGTCGCCGAAGAAGTTGCTGGCAACGTTGTAGGCAATATCCTGGAATTTCATCTTGTGGATGTCGTCGAAGAAAGCCTTCGGCAGTTTGTAGATTTCTTCTGGCATGTAGAGTCCACGGTCCTCTGCCAGTCCTTTTACGACCGCTTTCTCAAGGTCGGCGATGGGGGCATTCCCATTGGTACTGTAGTATTTCATAATTGTCTGTCAGATAATGTTTGTGCAAAGGTAATAAGAAAAAATGAAAATGGAAGGTGAAAGCTGAAAAAATTAATCCTTCAGCAGGTCGGGGCGCAGTCGGCGTGTGCGCTCCATGGCCTGTTCCAGTTCCCAGTTGCGAATCTTGGCTTCGTTGCCTGACAACAGGATGTCGGGCACCTTCCAGCCTTTATAGTCAGCAGGACGCGTGTAGATGGGCGCTGCCAGCAGGTCGTCCTGGAAGCAGTCGGAGAGGGCAGACTGCTCGTCGCCGATAACGCCAGGCACCACGCGCACCACGGCATCAGCTATCATGGCTGCCACCAGTTCGCCGCCAGTGAGCACGAAGTCGCCGATGGAGATTTCGCGTGTAATCAGATGGTCGCGAACTCGCTGGTCAATGCCCTTGTAGTGCCCTGCCAGGATGATGATGTTGCCTTTCATGGACAGCTCGTTGGCTATATGCTGGTCGAAGCGCTCGCCGTCGGGCGAAGTAAAGATGACCTCGTCGTAGTCGCGCTCCTGTTTAAGGGCTGTGATGCAGCGGTCTATGGGCTCGCACTGCATCACCATGCCGGCACTGCCACCGTATGGGTAGTCGTCGACGCGGCGCCACTTGTCCAACGTGTAGTCACGCAGGTTGTGCAGACGGATTTCGGCCAGTCCCTTCTTTTCGGCACGGGCCAGTATGCTTTCGTGTACGAAACCCTCCAGCATTTCGGGCAGTACGGTGATGATGTCTATTCTCATGAATGATTCACTAATTATATAATATAATAATGTACGCAAAGAACGTGTCCTGCTGACGCCTTATGTGTCACGGTAGAAACTGACGATGCGGTCGATATAGCGTTCACCCACCTGACGTCCCAGCTGGTAGACGTGGCGCATCTGCTCGGCGTCGTGGCTGATGTGCCCGATGGGAATCTTCTCGTCGGGGCGGATGACCAAACAGCGCCCGTCCTGCTCAGCTTGAGACACATAGTCTAACTGCCTGTTGTACATGATGTGACGCTCGTCCAAGGCTTTAATCATCAGCGGGTATTTCCTCAGCGATAGCCGTATCAGCGGCATCAGCCTGTTGTGCTCTTTCCGATAGCCTTTGGGCTGCGTCAGGATGACCACGTTGCGCTGGTAGCCCATGCTTTCAAAGTATTCCAGGGGAATGGAGTCGGCCACACCACCATCCAGCAGTTTGCGGCCCTGCACATGAACCACCTTCGAGGCTATCGGCATGGATGCCGAAGCACGTAGCCATTCCAGTTCGTCGTAGTCCACATGGGTCATGTCGTGATAGACGGCTTGTCCGCTTTCTACGTCTGTGCAGACAACGATGAACTGCATGGGGTTGCGCGCAAATGTCGCGATGTCGAAGATGTCGTGTTCAAAAGGAACGACGTGATAGCCGAACTGGGCATTGAAGTAGTCGCCGCTGGTCAGCAATGACTTCAAACCACTATAGCGTGAGTCCTTGGCGAAACGCGTGTTGTAGCGGATGGCACGTCCTATCTGTCTCGACTTGTAGTTACAGCCGAATGCCGCACCTGCCGAGACACCAATGAGTCCGTCAGGCCACACGCCGTGCTCCATCATCACGTCGGTAACGCCAGCCGTCCATAGTCCGCGCATGGCACCACCCTCCAGCACCAGTCCTTGCTTCATATTCGGCAGCGAAGGTACGAAAAGTTTCCGAATTGGCAAAACTTCCGAAAGTTTATTTATTCGGGACAACGACGTAACCCTCGTAGTCGATAAAGTCACGGCCTTCGGGTTCGTAGTGGATTCTGGTTTTACCTGTCTCCTCGATGTCGATGGTGAACTTGCACTTGAAGCCGTGATCTTCGGCATTGAACGTGATGATAGCGCGCTTCTCAACAGGGTCGACACCAGTCACATAGTCACTTGTCTGCGACTTGATGTCAATCTTCGATTCACGACGTACCTCGCTACGAGTCTTCAGATGTGGAACGTCGTCAAGACCGGCATAGGGCAGCCAGCATTCCACCGTGGTGCTGTCCACCTTCAGCCAGTGACCAGAGATGGTACGCTCCACACCACGCATCGGTCTCATCGACGTGATGTTAATCTTGTAGTTCTTTGTTACTACAGCCGTCTTGACATACTCTTTGGTTGCTGCCTCGCGGGCGGCTTTCTCTTCTGGTGTAAGAGTGGCGCACGCTGCCACCAGCAGCACAGCCATCAATAGGATGATTACCTTTTTCATATTCTTCTTTGTATAATTATAATGAGAGAGCACAACAAAGCGATGTGCTCTCTTTCTTATTGCTTAGAAGCGTTACTGACAATTTTAAGCATTATACTCTTGCCAGGACTTGATCTTGATGTCTTCCTGCTTCAAGGCGGTGAAGGCCTCGATGAAGGCCTTGGCCAAGCGAACGTTGGTCATCAAGGGGATGTTGTGGTCAATGGCACCGCGACGAATGCGGTAGCCGTTGGTGAGCTCGCGCTTGGTGTGGTTCTTCGGCACGTTGACGATGAGGGCAAAGGCGTGGCTGGCAATCATGTCCATCACGTTGTTGTCGCCCTGTTCGTCGGGCCAGCTGACGGCAGTAGCCTCTACGCCGTTGTCGTTGAAGAACTTGGCGGTACCACCTGTGGCATATACCTTGTAACCTTTCTTCACCAGTTCCTTGGCAGGCTCCAGCAGGCTGACCTTGCCCTTGGCACCACCACTGGAAATCAGGATGTTTGCACCCTCGGCAGGCAGACGGTAGCCCGTGGCGATAAGCGCATTGAGCATGGCTTCGTTGAGGTCGTCGCCCAGACAGCCCACCTCACCCGTAGAACTCATGTCGACACCCAAGACAGGGTCGGCATTCTGCAGGCGGGCAAATGAGAACTGCGAGGCCTTGACGCCAATGCGGTCGATGTCGAACTCCGACTTGTCGGGGCGGGAGTAGGGGGCATCGAGCATGATCTTGGTAGCTGTCTCGATGAAGTTGCGCTTCAGAATCTTCGAAACGAAGGGGAAGGAGCGTGAGGCACGCAGGTTGCACTCGATGACTTTCACTTCGCGGTTCTTGGCCAGGAACTGGATATTGAACGGTCCGCTGATGTTAAGTTCACGGGCAATCTTGCGGGCAATCTTCTTAATCTGACGGATGGTCGAGAAGTAGATGTGCTGGGCGGGGAACACCATGGTGGCGTCGCCAGAGTGTACGCCGGCATATTCCACATGCTCAGAGATGGCATATTCCACCACCTCGCCCTTGTCGGCCACGGCATCGAACTCTATTTCCTTGGTGTCCTGCATGAACTGCGAAACCACCACGGGGTAGTCTTTCGACACCTCGGTGGCCATGTTCAGGAAGCGATGAAGCTCGTCGAAATCGTAGCACACGTTCATGGCAGCGCCCGAAAGCACGTACGAGGGACGCACCAGCACGGGGAATCCCACTTCGCCCACGAATTCCTTGATGTCGTCTTCGGATGTCAGCGCGCGCCATGCAGGCTGGTCGATGTTCAGCTTGTCGAGCATTGCTGAGAACTTGTCGCGGTTTTCAGCACGGTCGATGTTAACAGGACTTGTTCCAAGCACGGGCACACCCTGGCGGTAGAGCTTCATGGCCAGATTGTTAGGAATCTGTCCGCCCACGCTGACAATCACGCCGCGGGGTTCTTCCAGGTCAATCACGTCGAGCACGCGCTCCAGCGAAAGCTCGTCGAAGTAGAGGCGGTCGCACATGTCGTAGTCGGTAGATACCGTCTCCGGGTTGTAGTTAATCATTATCGACTTGTAACCCAGCTTGCGGGCGGTGTTGATGGCGTTCACCGAGCACCAGTCGAACTCCACCGACGAACCGATGCGATAGGCACCCGAGCCGAGCACCACCACCGATTTCTCGTTCTTGTAGTATTCAATGTCGTGCTCAGCGCCCTTGTATGTAGCGGTGCCACAGCAACTCACCGAACCCTCAGCATCGGCCATTGTGGGCTCCACCTTCGAGAGATAGGTGAAGTACAGGTAGTTGGTCAGTTCGGGATGCTCGCTGGCCACGGTGTTGATACGCTTCACCGAGGGAACGATGCCGCGCTGCTTGCGGTACTTGCGCACGGTGAGGTTCTCCTTCTCCATGTTTCCCTGCTCGGGTTTCAGCACAAAGCGTGCAATCTGGAAATCAGAGAATCCGGCGGCCTTCAGCTCGCGCATCTTCTCGTCCGAGATGTCTTCCAGTTTGTTGTATTTCAGCAGTTCGTGCTTCAGGTCAACGATGTGCTTCAGTCGCTCCAGGAACCACACGTCGATCTTCGTGAGCTCCTCGATGCGTTCCACGGTATAGCCCTCCTCGAAGGCCTGGGCAATGGCAAAGATGCGCAGGTCGGTAGGATTCTGCAGGGCATCGTCCAGGTTGTCGAACTTCGTGTGGTCGTTGCCCACGAATCCGTGCATGCCTTGGCCAATCATGCGCAGGCCCTTCTGAATCATTTCCTCGAACGAACGGCCGATAGACATGATTTCGCCCACCGATTTCATCGACGAACCGATCAATCGGCTGACGCCTGAGAACTTGGTGAGGTCCCAGCGCGGAATCTTACAAATCATGTAGTCCAGACTCGGAGCCACGTAGGCAGAGTTGGGCGTACCCATCTCACCAATCTGGTCGAGCGTATAGCCCAGCGCAATCTTGGCAGCCACGAAGGCGAGGGGATAGCCCGTTGCCTTGCTGGCCAGTGCCGAAGAACGGCTCAGGCGGGCATTGATTTCAATGATACGGTAGTCGTTGGTGTTGGCATTGAAGGCAAACTGAATGTTGCACTCGCCCACGATGCCCAGATGGCGCACGCAGCGTATGGTGATTTCCTGCAACTGCTTCACCTGCTCGGCAGTAAGCGAACAGGTCGGGGCCACCACGATACTCTCACCCGTGTGGATGCCCAGTGGGTCGAAGTTCTCCATCGAAGCCACCGTGAAGCAATGGTCGTTGGCGTCGCGGATGCACTCGAATTCAATCTCCTTCCATCCCTTCAGCGACTCTTCCACAAGAATCTGCGGGGCAAACGTGAAGGCACTTTCGGCCAGTTCCACGAATGCCTTTTCATCAGGACAGATGCCAGAACCCAGTCCGCCCAGCGCGTATGCCGAGCGAATCATGATGGGGAAGCCTATCTCGCGGGCAGCCTTCAGCGCGTCGTCCATGTTTTCCACGGCATGGCTCACCGGCGTCTTCAGCTCCACCTCGTCGAGTTTCTTCACGAACAGGTCGCGGTCCTCGGTGTTCATGATAGCCTCAACACTGGTGCCGAGCACCTCAACGCCATATTCCTCGAGCGTTCCGTTGCGGTAGAGTTCTGTTCCGCAGTTCAGGGCCGTCTGGCCGCCGAATGCCAGCAGAATGCCGTCGGGACGTTCCTTCTTGATGATTTCTGTCACGAAATGGGTTGTCACTGGCTGGAAGTAAACCTTGTCGGCAATGCCTTCCGATGTTTGGATGGTGGCGATGTTCGGGTTCACAAGCACCGATGAAATACCTTCTTCGCGTAAAGCCTTCAGAGCCTGAGAGCCAGAGTAGTCGAACTCTCCTGCCTGTCCGATTTTCAAAGCGCCTGAACCCAGTACGAGCACCTTGTTGAGTTTCTTTTTCATTTTATATATAATCTTTATTCTTAAGTTTCTGTTGCTTGCTTAAAAATCGAGTGCAAAGGTACGAAAAAACGATAGCAATACAAAGAAACCCGTTTCTTTTATGCCGTTAAAAAATTCAAACTGCAAGAATATACTTATAATTTGAAAAACCGCGTGGCTGTCAGTCTTAGAAGAACTGCTGCTCACCGCTTTTGGCTTTTTCATCGGAAGGGTTGCTTTTGATAGGCGGAAGCATTGTTTCTAATCATCGGAAGCAGGGCTTTTAATGGGCGGAAGCATTTCGTTTAAAGCCTAATTGCGTTTCAATTAAAGTCTAATTGAAAACCAATTAAAGTCTGAATGGAATCCAATTAAAGTCTAAATGGAATCCAACTAAAGTCTAATTGCGAACCAATTAAAGTCTGATTGCAACACAATTCTTCACATCATCATTTATCACTCTTGACTTCGTCAGAATTCGGTTCTATTTCAAAGTCCTGACTTACTTCTTCTGGTGATGGTGTGTTGAACTTTAACACTCTGCCGCCCAAAAAGCTATCCGTGCCAATCACAGACATGATTTTCTTTCGGGCATACAGGTAAAGACTGCATACAAGAAATACGGTGACGATAAAGCAAAATATCCCAAGAAGTTCGTCTACCATAGACGTCATTAACAGCGCGTCGTACGTTCCGTGTGCTATGACCGGGGCAACAAGAATCAAGGCTGCGGTCTTGCGAGAGTGGTCTATGAAATGGTATCTTGAATAGTAATATCCCATCAGTATGGCAAATGCATAATGCCCTGGAACTGCCATCAGCGAGCGCATAAATGCCACCGAAAGCCAGTCGTCCATATTGTCGAAGAGATAAAGGATATTCTCGACTGCGGCAAAGCCTAACCCAACGCATACTGAATAGATGATTCCGTCGAAGTGTTCGTCGAAATAAGGGTTTTTCCTCAGCACCAGCCATAATGCCAGAAGCTTGAATGATTCTTCGGGAATGGCAGCCACCATAAAAGCATCTGCCGTTGTACCCAAAAGCGTGGTTGGGCCTCCCTCAGGTGAGAATAGAATGGATTCGATAACCATTTCGACAAGGGAAACGGGGAAGCAGATGAAGACTCCATATAGCGTGGCCTTGAGCAGCAACGACTTTGGTTCCTTCTTCTGGTCTTTCTTCCAGACGTAGAGCCACAAAAGAAATGCAGGCAATACGGCAACTGATATTATTACGAGGTCGTTCATCTTATTAATTATCAAGCAACTATTCCCGTTTATGGCAGGTGCATAGTCGATTAAACGGCTGCAAATTTAGCTAAAAATCTGAACTTGATGGTTTCTTTGAATGTGAATCAGCTATTCGTGGCTCATTTTTTAAGCTATTTTTGCAATCCGTGGGCTATTTGCAAAAATTGTATTGCATGGGGAATAAAAGAAATTGCCGCCCCCCGGTGAGGAGACGGCAATTGTATGGTCAGGCGAAAGATGCCTGAAGAGAGGGGAAATTACTTGATGAACTTCTTTCCGTTCTTCACAACAACACCCTTGTAGCTGCTGTTAACACGCTGTCCGGCAACGTTGTAGGCAGGAGCGTTGGTATTGGTATCGGCGCTGATCTGGTTCAGGCCGGCTGTGATGCTGACGAGATGGCAGCTAGATATTTCAGGAGTTCCTTCTCCGTTCTTAACATACATCTGAAGAATACCCTCAACAATTACGAAGTCGCCTTCCTTAAAGTTGTTGATGGTTTCTTCGGTATATTTTGCATTATCCAGGTTGTTGCAATGATATACGGTGAGCGTATTTGATCCGCCTGCCTCATCAGCAATCTTGAATTCAACGTTGCCATAAAGCGAGCCGTCTGATTTGCGCTGCCAATCAGGAGTACCTACAACATATCCCTTAACCTGGAATACAGCCTTGTTATCTACATATCCAGTTGCTTCAGTTCCGAGGGCATTAATCTTCTCGAGAGCCTCGGCTACGGTTACTTCTTGAGCAGGTGCGGGAGGATCTTTCTTGGTGAATGTCTTGGTAATTACAATACTCTTATTACCATCGCCATCAACAGCAATTGCTTTAACAGTTGTTGTCTCAGTAATTGTCAGCGTAACGGAGCCGCTTCCACTTTGTGAAGAAACATCGGGCTCGCTGCCATCCAAGGTGTAGTAAATGGTATAGCCTTCAGCGGTGATAGTTGCTTCGGTTGAATCTTCGAAAGGAGATGTTCCGCTGATAGTGGGAGGAGTAACACTAATGGTGCCGCCGCCAGAACCCTTCTTGTAAATCATAATCTTCTTGAACTGAGTATTATGAGCACTGGTTATCTGGATGGTGTAGATTGTTCCGGCTTTCTGGTAATCGCCTTCAATATTATATGCCTGAGTAACACCTTTCATACCCACGGTTTCTTCACTTATTGGTGTGTCTCCAACAAAAACATTCTGCTTTACTGATGCTGAAGCACCGTTTGTTCCAGTAACTTCAATCTTTTCCACATCGAAATCAAATGCAGGCAAGGTAAGTTTAGCGCCTTGTTTACCAAAGATAAGATATAAATCTTTGTTGTGCCAATAATAGCCGTTACCTTCACTACCTTCCAACGTTATGGTATAACCGCCGCTGGTGTAAGTGTTTTTTTCGACTAATTTGTTTGAAGAGCCCTCAGGGAATCCCCAGTCGTTGGATTCAAAATCAAGGGTAACTTCTTGCGCTGATATGCTACCGCACATCAATGAGAGCAAGAAAACTAATGAATAGCGTAAAATTTTCTTCATAATTGTTTCGGTTTTAAAATTGATAATATAGTTATTTGTTGCAAAAGTAAGAAAAAAAAAGCAATTGGCATTAGAAAAACGGAAAAATTTTACTCTTCTTTTGTTGTTTATTCGCTTTGATGATGTTTTGCCACGAAAAAAGCGCGTCCCTTATATTAATAAGGAACGCGCATAAAGGTGAAGCTTCGCCCTAGGGGCGCTTTATTTCATCACTTTGTCGGTTATTGTCTTGCCGTTGGCCAACGTGAGGCGGCGGATGCTGATTCCGGTCTGGGGCTGCTGCAGCTGACGGCCGTCGGCTGTGAAGTATTCAATGTGGCGAACCTGTGACTGGATGGCCGACTGTATGCCTGTGGTTTCAGGCTTTACGCAAGCAGGGTAGTATTCGTCTACGCTCTCAGTGGCATCGGCATTTCCGGCCTGCATGATGTCCTCAACGAGTGCATTGCAATACACTTCGAGGTTGGTGTACCATCCTTTGGAGTCGAGTGTATAGGTCTTTGCATCGCTTGCATCGTTAGGGTTCAGGCCGTTGGCGGTCTCCCAGGCATCGGCCATGCCGTCGTTGTCGGAGTCGAAACCTGCCTCGCGGCTGCCTGTCTCAAGCACATACTCACCTTGGTCTTTCACATAGTCGATGATTCCTGCCCGATGCACTACGGTCTTTCCGTCGCCGGTCTTGGTGGCTGAACCAATATAGGTGGTTGTGCCGTTTGCTGCTTCTTCCATGTAACGGGCATCCACATTGTCACGATAGAGTGAGGCACCGCAGTAACTCAACACCTTTTCATAGGCGGTTTCTGCTGAATGGGTGGTGACCGTTCCTTTTTCTACGGGCGAGTCCATCTTCACGCGAACGAAATCCTTGCCTGCACTATTTTTATAATAGGTGACGTTGTCGCCATAAAGATGTTTGTCGTCGGGGATGCATTGCTCGCCGTCGATAGTAGTCAGACCGCTGTCGAATATCACGCCTTTCCAATCATAGTTTTGTGGGACTTTTGCGGCGGCCACATAGTTGCCGTTGATGTAGTAGCGGCTGGCGTATCCCATGTAGGGTGAATCTTCAGCATTTGAAGAATTGGCAACAGATACTTGTGTTACACGGGTCTTGTTTGCCGTGCCAAGACCGGCCTTGTAATAGTTGTTCACAATGTTGATTTGTCCGCCGCCTGTACCGCCGTAGCAACCGTTTCCGTTTCCCCAGTTGTACATCACACAGTTGCGGAAGTCAACAATCTCTGCCTGAATGGGATTAGCATACTTTGTTTTATCGTAACCTTCCCAAGCATAGCGGGCACCGCAGAAACGGGGCGCACGGTTCTGCATGTGGCAGAGGAAATTGTGGTGGAACGAAGCTCCTTTTCCGCCCCAGATACCGCCATAGCTGTGTTCTCCTTTGGTGTGACCGGGATTGGCAAGGGCCTCACCGAGCGTGCACCATTGCATAGTGAAGCTACGGTTATCGTAGAACGAGGCAATCTCGTCTATACTCCATGAGAATGAGCAATGGTCAAAGATGATGTTGGTCTTGTTGCGCTGCCAGGTGGCATCAGCTCCGTCGTTTACGTTCTTTTCCTCTCCACGACGGAAACGGATAAACCGGATGATATTGTTGTTTCCAGGGCGCATCGTGAAATAGCGAACGGTGATGCCGGGGTTGGGGGCAGTTTGTCCTGCAATAGTAGTGTTGTCGCCGATTATCAGTTCCGCGGAAAGAGCGATGATACCGGAAACATCGAAGACGACGATTTTCTTGTCGTTACCGCTCACGGCAGCACGAAGCGAACCTGTGCCGCTATTGTTGAGATTGGTGACATGAACAATCTTGCCGCCGCGTCCGCCCGTCACATAACGTCCGTGACCTTCGGCTCCCGGGAATGCAGGGACGTCGTCGGCAAAGGCCGTTGCACACGAGAAGGCCGCGGCCATGAATAATAAAGCTATCTTTTTCATAATTCTTATTTCTGAATGTATTTGTGACCGTTTTTGATGACAATGCCATGGTAGTTGCTGTCCACCTGCTGCCCGGAAAGGTTGTAGATGACACCATTTCTGGCATTGGAGGTTGCGGCGGGAATCTCTATGCCTGTAGTCCCGATGGTCAGGGGCTCAGTAAGTGTGGCTCCTGCACCGGTGGCTGAGGTGAGCAGGGCAGGCACATCTGCGGAAGGGACGGCCGTATATTGGTATGGCATGGCTACGGTTCCTTTACCGCTTGGCTTTGAAGCACTCTTGTACGTGTTGTCAATAAACTGATATGCTATGGCGTCACTTTGTGAGAAGACCTTGGTAATACCAGTTTCGAAATAGTTGCCCTCGATGAGGAATTCGCTGTTCTTGCGGGGATTAACCGTGGCTGAGGCTCCTGCACAGTTGTAATAGTTGTTGAGCAGATGAATGTTTCCTGCACGTGCCATCGGCATACGCTGGTTGCAACCGGGGCTCCAGATGTTGAAGGCAAAGGTGACGTTCAGCTTGTCTTTGTTCTCACTGTCGCTGCTGCCCACCAGGTTGGTGTTCATGTGGTCGTAGGCACGTTCGGTATAGCCGAAAGTACACCATGAGACGGTCACGAAGTCGGCACTTTGGGTGATATCGAAATTACCATCCTGCCCGTCGGTAAACTCGCAATGGTCTACCCACAGATGGGTGGTTCCTGTGCAGGTTATCAGGTCTTGTCCGCCAACGTCGCATGGGCCGGGGCCTACAAACTTCAGATTGCGGACGATGATGTTGCTGCCGCCGCTGATTTTAAAGACACCGGCATTACGGTAACTCTCATTGGTGTCACCGGTAAGGTCGATTAATGTCTGGCGGGTAACCAGTTCGCGCTTTTCGTCAACTTTCTGACCGTTCGAGAGCGTTCCGCCGGTTCCGCTCGATGATGACAGATTCTTCACCTTTGCTTTATCCAGCGCTGCTTTCATTTCATCTGTAAGAAAGAATTTGGTACAGATGCGGGCTCCGTTGATTCCGACCACAGTTCGGTTGGAACAACTGCTGAACCCGACAGGTGATGCTACGATAAAGTCGCCGTTTGAACCGTCGAGAATGACAATATCGTTCTGCTTGATGGCATTCTGAATCTCACTTTTCTGGTCTGAACCTGTACTTTTCAGGGTGATAACTCTGGTTCCATTGTTACCACCTGTAGTATTGTAACTGTCGCCACTGGTGAGTGACGAGCAGTTAGTCCAGCCGAATGGTGCATTGAGTGCTTCGGTTGGGGTTTCGTCGGCAAAGGCTGCTGAACTGGAGAGGACAGCAGCCATGAGCACTAAAGCAATCTTTTTCATTGATATGTTACTTATTTATCTTCGGTGGTATAGCCCAGTTGTTCCATCTCGAGGGCAGCCCAGATGAAGGGACCAACACCCTTGCCGTCGTTGTCGCGGATAGGCTCGCTCATGTAGTACTCGAAACTGCCGTCACGGCGGAAGTTGGGCTTTTCAACGTAGGGACCGGGGGCAGGACCGAGACCGCTGACCTCGCAGCAGCGGGTGAGCGAGATGGTTTTGTCGGCATTTACGCGGATGAACTCGTTGATGATGCCATTGAAGGTCTTGATGCCGGCCTGGCGGAAAGAGTCGTCGAGATATCCCTTGCGGGCTCCCTTCA
>JAEEGH010007059.1_pt1 | contig 27181 bp, 22 predicted proteins | sample 9134181 | NCBI WGS metagenome assembly JAEEGH01 (sample SAMN16246544, study PRJNA631951) | gut metagenome | biome: gut microbiome; feature: rumen; material: DP-attached | host: Bos | place: Iran: Karaj | collected 2018-10 | reverse complement strand
AGCAGGAGGTGCAGCTGGCGGGCCGCATGCGGTGGGCCGTCAACATCGGCCTCAAGGAGCTCTCCGACCAGATGGACATGACGGCGCAGAACCTCTTCGTGCGCGCCAACCAGCAGTGTTTCAGCCTTGTGGACGGGCGGATGGAGGTCGACTACGCCAACCTCTGCGTGAGTGCGGGGTCGGTGGCGCCGGTGGCCATCACGGAGTGGGGCGTCGACGCGGACAACGTGCTGGAAGTCAGCTTCGAGAAGAACCCGCTGCACCTGTCGTGCAGCCAGTTCGACAATGTCTATGTCTGGGTGTGGTGCCCCGAGGCGGGAGTGGGCTATCTGGCCAACGCCGTCTACCGCCGCATGAAGCACCTGAGCACTGTGTTGCCGCAGATTATGGCTGGCAAAGAGGTGCACGTCTACGCCTTCGTGCAGGACGAGCGCGGCCGCTGCTCGAACACCGCCTACGGCGGGAGAGATTTCCCGACGGACGACGGCGGGATGGCCGACGAGAACCCCCGGCAAGGAGAGCAGGCAAGCCCCACCCTGGAAAAAAAAGATGAAGGGGCGACGGACAAGGATTCCGTAATGGATGAAAGACAATGCGATAGGAGTTTTTTTTGGCCATGAGCGAAAAAAGTCGTATTTTTGCAATCTAAAAGTCAAGAAGTCTAAAAGTCTAAAGGAATGGGAAAGATACTGTCAAGGACGGTCCGAAACCTGGGACTGATATACAAGATAACGGCGATGCTGATTACGTCGTGCGTCATTGTGCTGATGTTTCCCCACGAGGGACGCGGGGAGAAGTACGACTACAAGGTAGGGGCAGTGTGGCGTGGGAGCGACCTGGTGGCGCCGTTCGACTATGCGGTGCTGAAGAGCGCCGAGGAGGCGCAGGCCGAGGAGGTCAAAGAACGCAGCGAAGCCATACTGTATTACGTGAAGAATGAGGAAAAAGAGTCAAAAGCCGAGAAGACGAAAAGTCTAAAATGGACGCTGGCGGAGCCTGTGGGCGACGAATTTGGCACGATAGATGCCGACCGCAAGGTGGTGATTCTGGAGGGCAACGTGGGCCGCGAGTATCGCATGGGTGATTTCGACTGGCTGGACGAGGGCGCCCTTGCGGAAGGGCAGGAGCCGGACTATGTGCTCGACGGCAACCGCACGTCGCTGGAGCTGCAGAGCCGCCTCTCGCAGCTGAGCTACACCTCGGAACTGGTGATGGCCGGGGAGCACATCGTGAGCAAGGGAGAGATGGTGACGGAAGAGAAGGGCCGCCGCATCGCGGCATTGGAGGCCGAGGAAGAGAAACGTTTCTCGGAGGGCTTCAGCCTCTGGGGGCGCATGGGCGGACAACTGCTGCTGGCAATCATCGCATTCACAGCCCTTTATATGTTCCTGAAGAACACGAGGCACCGCATCCTCGAGGACAACCGCAAGGTGCTGATGGTGCTGGTGCTGGTGCTGCTGGTGTCGGCGATGGAAGCATTGATGGTGTGGGAGGCGCCTGAGTGGGTGCTGCTGGTGCCGATGTGCGTGGTACCCATCCTCGTGAGGGTGTTTTTCGACATGCGGGTGGCTTTGTATATCCACCTGACAACGGTGATTATCCTTGCGAGCCTGGTGCCCAATTCGTATGAGTTCATCTTCTACCAACTGGTGACGGGCATGATGAGTATCATAGCTGTGAGGAACTTGGAGAAGAGGAGCCAGTTCTTTGTGCTGGCAGGGGTGATTTTCGTGAGCTACTCGCTGATCTACACGGCGGGAGTGCTGAGCCAGGATACGAACCTCGAGGGTTTGAGGATGGAGAAATACCTGGTGTTTTTCCTGAACGCGGTGCTGACGCTGCTGGCCTACCCGCTGATATACGTGTTTGAACGTCTGTTCGGGATGACGACGGCGCTGACGCTGATGGAACTGAGCTCGACGAACAACGAGGCGCTGCGGGAGTTGAGCCGGAGGGCACCGGGGACATTCCAACACTCGATGCAGGTGGCCAACATCGTGGAGGACCTGGTGAGCGAGCTTGGAGGCGATGTGCTGCTGGCGAAAGTGGGGGCGTTGTATCACGACATCGGAAAGATACAGAACCCGTTCTATTTCACGGAGAACCAGACGAGCGGATTCAACCCGCACGACGAGCTCGACTATGAGGAGAGCGCGCGGATGATCACAAGCCATGTGACGAAAGGGCTGGAACTTGCAGAGAAGTACAAGCTGCCGTCGGAGGTACAGGATTTCATCCGGACGCACCATGGAACGACCTATACGGGCTATTTCTATGCCAAAGAGAAGGAGCGCCACCCAGACGGCAACTTCGACGTGACGGCATTCCGCTACCCCGGCCCGCGGCCCTACAGCCGCGAGACGGCCGTGGTGATGATTGTGGACTCTGTAGAGGCGGCCTGCCGCAGCTTGAAGGTGCACACCAAGGAGACGACAGACACGATGATCGACAACCTGATTGACGGGAAAATCAAAGAGGGCCAGTTGGACAACTGCCCGCTGAGCTATGGCGACATCGCCAAGATGAGAAAGATGCTGAAGACGAAGATGATGAGCATCTATCACGTCCGCGTCGAGTACCCGAGAATCAAGAATTAAGGATTGAAAATTAAGAATTGAGAAAAATATTATGAAGAAGAATGTTTGGATTCATGTGGGGATGATTGCCGCGATGCTGGCAGTGGCCTGCGTGTTTTTCTCGCCCGTACTGAGCGGTATGGACATGTACCAGGGCGATACCCAGAAGTTTGAAGCGATGGTGAAAGAGACCAAGGACTACCACGCCCAGACAGGCGACTATGCGCTGTGGAACAGTTCGCTGTTTGGCGGCATGCCGATCTACCAGGTGGGTGGCAATCCGCCGATGAAGAGCATCATGGCGCCGCTGCGCGGAGTGGTGAATCTGGAGTATTTCGGCGTGGGGCGGACCATCGGAGTGCTGTTTCTCTACCTCGTAGGGTTCTACCTGGCGCTGTTGCTGCTGGGCTGCACGCCGTGGGTGGCGCTGCTGGGAGCACTGGCCTTCGGCCTCGGGAGCTACAATATCATTATCGTGGAGGCTGGCCACATCTCGAAGGCGTGGGCTCTGGCCATGATGGCGCCCATCCTGGCGGGCATGGTGCTCTGCTTGCGCAAGCCCGAGGAAGGTCGCGACAAGAGGAAAGACTGGCTGTGGGGAGGCCTGCTGTTTACCCTCGCATTGGGGCTGCAACTCAATTTCAACCACATACAGATTACTTTCTATACGATCATCGGCGCCGTGCTGCTGGGTTTGGTGCATCTGGTCTACTCGCTGAAAGGGAAATACTTCTCGAAACTGGCGTGGGGCACGGGGGTGCTGCTGCTGGGTTGCGCGCTGGCCTTTGCCTGCAACGCCCGCGGCCTGATGGTGAGCCAACAATATGCCAAACAGACGATGCGCGGCGGCAACGCCATCACGGTGACGCCCGAAGGGACAGAGGATGCCAAGAAGGGCGAGAAGAGCGGCCTGGAGATTGACTATGCGTTCAACTGGAGCTACGGTGTGGGAGAGACCTACACACTGCTGGTGCCCGGCGCCATGGGCGGCGGCAGCGGCGAGCCGGTGAGCAAGGAGAGCGCCAGCTACAGCAACTTCCATCAGGAACAGATGCCGCTCTATTGGGGCGAGCAGCCGTTCACAAGCGGCCCCGTCTACTTCGGAGCCATAGTAATCATGCTCTTTGTGATGGGCCTGATATTGGTGAGAGGGCCCGAACGCTGGTGGCTGGTAGCGGCGACGCTGGTGGCCATCGTGATGTCGTGGGGCCACAACTTCATGTCGGTAAACGAGTGGCTGTTCAACCACCTGCCGCTGTACAACAAGTTCCGCACCCCGAGCATGAGCTTGGTGCTGGCCAATGTGTGCATGGTGCTGCTGGGCATGCTGGGATTGAAAGAGTTGTTCTCGAAAGAGGTGTCGGCGAAACGCAAACTGACCGCCCTTTACATCGCCGGAGGCGCGACAGCGCTGACACTGCTCATAGGGCTGGTGGCGAGCGGCATGCTGCCGTACAGCGGTGCCGTCGACCGTCAGATGGAGGCGCAATACGGAGCCCAATGGCCTCACATCCAGAGTATCTTTATCGAAGACCGGAAGAGCCTCTTTGTCGGCGACAGCTGGCGCTCGATGATTTTCGTCGTGCTGGCCTTTGCGGCGATGTGGTTCTACGTGTGGAAAACCAATAAGAACAACCAGAGCAACCAGAAGAGCCTGGCCGTCTACATCACGTTGGCACTCACGGTGCTGATGGTTATCGACTTGTGGGGTGTGGACCGCCGCTATGTGACGGAAAACAACTACGTCTCCGCCGACCAGCTGAAACTGAAACCCGACCAATGGGACTATGACATCGACCAGATGGCCGCGCAATTCGGCGACAAGGACTACCGCGTGCTCAATCTGGCCACCAACACATTCAATGACTCGAAGCCCGCGGCCTTCCATCGCCAGGTGGGCGGCTACAGCGCCGTGAAGATGCGCCGCTACCAGGATATCATCGACTTCTACCTCTCGCGCCAGATGAACATGGGAGTGCTCAACATGCTGAACACCCGCTATGTGGTGCTGCAGGGTGGCCAAGTGCAGCGCAACCCCGACGCACTGGGCAACGCATGGTTTGTGGAGAGCACCATTGTGACGGGCAACGCCAACGGAGAGATTCTTGCCGTGGGACGCATCGACCCGACCAAGAAAGCCGTCATCAACAAAGCCGACGAGAAGAAGCTTGACGGCATTGCCAAGACGGTAGTGATAGAAGACGACACTGTCTTCTCCCTCGCGTTCGACAGCACCGCCACCATCGCCATGGAGCACCAGACGCCTTACAACCCCGACTATCTGATATACAAGACTCATTCGAGGACAGAGCAGCTGGCGGTGTTCAGCGAGATCTACTATGAGCCCGACTGGCGCGCCTACATCGACGGCAAGCCCGCCGAATACATCCGTGCCAACTACATACTGCGCGCAATGGTAATTCCGGCCGGCGACCACGTTATAGAGTTCAAGAATGAGGCTCCGCTGTTTCACAAGATGAACATCGTCACCATCCTCGGCTCGGTGTTGCTGGTGCTGATTGCCGGAGGTGCCATCTTCATAGTCTACCGGAAGAAGAAGCAATGAAAATACTGGTCATCAGATACAAGAAAACGCGGGGAGTGCCCGAAGGCGGCGAGAAAGCCAGCGAGTTGAACCGTCATGTGCTGAGCGAGATTGCCGGTGAGGGCAACGTGGACACCTATTTCATCCACGACGAAGCCCACCGCCGCAGCATGAGGGAGTATGCCGAAGGGGTGCTCTACATGCCTTTCGGCTACTACTTCGGCCTCACCCCCAAACGGGTGAGCGAGATTGTGAGCCGGGCACAGGGTTACGACGTGGTGTTCGTCGACCGCTCGGTGTTCGGCATCATAGCAAAAAAACTGAAGGAGACAGGTTTCAAAGGACGCGTGATATGCTTTTTCCACAACGTGGAAAGAATATACTTCGCCGCCAAGTATGCTAATCGGATGAATCCCTTGCGCTGGCTCGTGGTACCATGTGCCAACCGCAATGACCGCTGGAGTTGCCGCCATGCCGACCGCACGATTGCCCTCTCGCAGCGCGACGACGACGAGTTGTTCCGCCTCTACGGACGTCACGCCGACCAATTGATACCCATCGCCTTCGTCGACCGCTACAAGCGCGACACCTACCCCGCCGGACTGACAGACAAACAACCATTATGCACATTCCTCGGCTCTTACTTCCCCGCCAACGTGGAGGGAATCGAATGGTTTGTGAGGAATGTGCTGCCCAAAGTCGACATCCGCATGCAGATTGTAGGGAAAGGCATGGAGAGAGTAAAGGAGGCGGATTGGATGCGTCCCGGTATCGAGGTTCTTTCAAACGTTCCCGACCTGGAGCCCCTGTTCGAGGACTCCGACATCATGGTGCTGCCGATATTCAAAGGCAGCGGAATGAAGGTGAAGACATGCGAGAGCCTGATGTATGGCAAGAACATCATCGGTACCCCCGAAGCATGGAGCGGCTACAATCTCGACTATGCGGAAGCCGGTGCCTGCTGTCTGACAGCCGAAGAGTTCACTGCCGCCATCAACGACTTCTGCCAGCATCCCCGCCCACGATTCAACGAATATTCACGCAAAGTGTTTACCGAGCAATACTCCGCCGACTGCATGGTCGACAAGTTCCGCGCGGTTTTGGAAGAATAATCAATCCACCTGTCTACGATACATACGCTCTCCATTGGTTTGAGAGCGTTTTTTATGATCGCCCATCGTCCATTTGGGATCCGGAGTCATAAAATGGTCCCCATAGAGCGTCCGTAGCCACTCTTCGGCACGATCTGGCATATAAACTTTTTCCGTAAGGAAATCATACTTGGAGAAGGTGCTGTCAGGCACGGTGCGAATGATGGTCGGGAATCCGTCGGTTGCATTGGCCTCGCGCCAAGGTTTGCTCTCATGCGGCAAACAGAGGTCGCAATACAAACCTCCCTGCTCTTGATGATAGAAGTAGTGGACATCTACATGCACTCCCTTGTAGTCGTACTTATCAAGGCATATGCGACCCGTGGCCTTAATATAGTATTGTCTCAGTAAAGTGAAACCATGCCGACGCATAGCATCTATCAGCTGCTCTTTGCGTTCCTCCGCCAAGAGACCCATATCCAGATCATAGTCAAACGGAATAAATCCTTTCTCCCGATAAGCGCCCAGGAGCGACCCGAAAGCCATGAAGAGCTTCCCGCCACACTCATCGGTAGCCGCAACAGCCTCGCGCAAAGCCTCAATGCCATACTTTATGAATGCTCTATTCTGGCGTTTGGTTTCCAGACGGTTATCAATTTTCATCAACCAATTGTATAGGCCAAGAAAAGTTGCCAACTTTACAACCAATTCTCTCATTGCAAAATCTTATTGTAAATGAAACGTATCGCATCTTCGTCCAACTCCACAGGATTGTTTTTCAGGCGTACCGGATTGACCGAGTGCGTAAGAATATCAATCTCTTCTTCACGGTTTTTACTTTGCGGGAACGGCAGTTCGAGTGCGAACATGACTGCACGGAACATCATCAATCCTTTATATGCGCTATCGCACTGCATGATTTGTCCAAGCCAACCGAAAACATTCTCCAGGTGGGCTTTCCCTCGAGGATCCCTACACTTTTCTGGATGCTCCATCATATACATCCACACCTCTGGCAAACAAAGGGCCACAGCATGACCATGCGGCACTCCATACATAGATGTGAGCTTATAGCTCATGGCATGAGGAGCTGTGGTCTGTGAGATGTTGATGGCTCGTCCACCGTAATTGGCGGCCATCATAATGTATTTCGCATCCTCTTCATTATTATCCTCTATGTACCCATGCCAATGATCCATAATCATCTGCAAACCATTCTTTGCGTAGATCATGCTCTCGTCAGTGGAATTGATACTCCATAGCGATTCGATGCACTGGCACATGGCATCCATCATCGTGCATTTCTTTTGGTATATCGGCAAACTTTTCAACAGGAGCGGCTCCAGGACAGCATAGTTGGGGATAATGCTTTCATGCGTAATGGACTGCTTCTTTCCATCATAATAAATGACCGCATAACGCGTGCTCTCGCTACCCGTGCCGGCAGTGGTAGGCATCGCCATAAGGGGAATGCCGCTGTCGGCAAACTGCTGTTCCAAATAATTATGGCCATGATCCATGCGGCAGAAGAGTTTGATGCACTTTGCCACATCAATTGTAGAACCTCCGCCTACGGCAACAATAGCATCGCATTGATTGCGGTTGAACAGTTCCACCCCCTGGCAAACTTGCTCATACAACGGATTGGGGGTAAAAGCATCAAAGACCACCGATGGACAAAGTTCATCCTTGATTGGCAAATATGGGTATGCACTGTCGCATACAAGCATATACCGTTTGCATCCAACCTCCTGGAGCGCCTCCACAAGGCCCTGACTGCCTCTTAATATCTGTTGCATCCCTATCCCTTCAAGAAATCCATCAATGCTTCTTTATTCTGTATAGGTGTTGTGGTAGGACGCCCAAGGTCTTTCCTATTGCCTTTCTTCACCCTGACCTCTATCAGTTGCAACCCTCGAGCACTCATATTTCCCAGCACATCCTGCAACTGCTCCTTTGTCGACACACAGACTGCTGACTCATAGTGCATAGCATGGGCAATCTTCACCAAATCAATTTCATGCCCAACCGTCGGTTGGCCGCCCACACTGTCGTGCGCACCATTGTTAAATACCACATGAACATAATTCGAGGGCTGTTTGCTGCCGACAATGGCCATATTGCCCATATGCATTATGCTCGCGCCATCACCGTCGAAACAATAAACCTTCCGTTCCGGATGCTGAAGTGCGATGCCCAATGCTATCATCGACGCATGTCCCATGGAGCCCACCGTGAGAAAATCACGCTCGTGTCCCTGTCCCATTGCGGTACGGTATTCGAACAGTTCCCTGCTAATCATGCCGGTAGTGCTCACAATGACTGCATCCGACGGGATACTCGCAGCGACTGTACGAATAGCATCCTCGCGACTCATGGCATATTCATTCTTCTCTACACTCTGCAATGCATAACTGTCGAAAGTGTCTTTTTCAACCACAAGTGCATAGACATCGCCTGTCTGGCGGATACACCGCATTGCCTTCTCAATCTGCACGGCTGCCTTTTCCTCCTCCTTTGAAAGCACGTCATAGTTGACGCCCATCACATTGAGCAGCCCCGTTGTCACCTTCCCCTGCTTCACATGCTGAGGCTCATCATGCACACCGGGGCGTCCGCGCCATCCAATAAGCAGCAACACGGGGATATGGTATACCTCACGGTCTGTCAACGATGCCAATGGATTCACCGCATTCCCCTCTCCACTGTTCTGCATGTACACGCATCCAATCTTGCCTGTTGCCAGATGGTAGCCTGCCGCAAGGGCCACAGCGCCGCCTTCGTTGGCTGCTATGATATTATGGTTTTGGTCAAAATGGTCGGTAATATATGCACATACATTCTTCAACAACGAGTCTGGAACTCCCGTGTAGAACTCCACTCCCTCGGCCTGCAGTTTCTCTATAAAAAATTGGGGTGCAATCATCTAACTATCAACTTTTAGCTCTTAACGTTCAACTCTTCTTCGTTCCTGGAATAAGGGTCAATATCTCCTTGATGGGCATACAGTATTCATTGCTCGCCTCGAGGCTGCGCTGGTGCATCAGGATACTCTTCGCACAATTCAGCATCGCGGGATAAGCACTGCGAAGCATATGGTTTGCATAGATAACCACATTTATTCCCCACGAAGCCAACTCATCCTCTGTGTACTGGTTATATGTCGTCGGAACAGCCACTATGGGAGTCTCCACGTCCTTTTCACGGAAGCGTTGGCAAAACTCTTTAATGTCCATTCCATCCTTGTTCTTGCTGTGTATCATGATACCGTCGGCACCCGCGGCCACATAGGCGAATGCGCGTTCCAATGCATCCTCGACAGGTTTCCCGGCAATGAGGCTCTCTATTCGGGCAATCACCATAAAGTCCTCTGTAATCTGGGCATTCTTACCAGCCTTGATCTTCGTGCAAAAACCTTCTATCGTATCCTGTGTCTGCACCGCATCAGTACCAAAGAGCGAGTTCTGCTTCAGTCCAACCTTGTCCTCTATGATGACTGCCGAGATTCCAAGGCGTTCCAGGGTGCGGACGGTGAAGACGAAATGCTCCACCTTCCCTCCTGTGTCACCATCAAAAATCACCGGCTTGGTCGTAACCTCCAATGCATCGTTCAGGTCGTGCAGTCGCGTCGTGACATCCACAGCCTCGATGTCAGGCTTACCCTTGCTCGTGCTATCGGTCAGGCTGCTCGCCCACATACCGTCAAACTCCTCCTTTTTACCATTCACCACCACACTCGTATTCTCAATGATGAGACCTGTCAACCCACTGTGGCTCTCGAGGATACGGACAATCTTCTTCGCACCGATAAGCCTCCTCAGACGTTTCATACGGATCTCCGGCGTTGTGCCGATCTCCTTCAGCCGCTGGTTCATTGCCGTACTGCTGATACCCTGCGTGTAGGGAATATCTATCACCTTCCCTCCCCATTCCGCCATCGCATCGATTATACGCTGACGGGTCTTCTGCTGCACTCCCTCTTTCCAATCGTCCCCATGCACCACATAATCGGGCTTCAACTCCCGCAAGTTCGGAACATAGTCAAGTGTCGTTTGCGGCACCACACGGTCAACCCCCTTTATATTACTCACTATCTCTGCCCGTTGCTCATAGGTAAGGTAGGGCAGCCTCTTGTAGCTCGCAATAGCTGCATCCGTCAACACTCCAACCGTCACACTACCCAACTTTACAGCCTCGTGTATGATATTCAGATGACCCGGGTGGATCATATCGGCACTCATGCCTACATATACTGTTTTCTTATCCATTATTGATATATTTTAGCATCACGGACAAATCGTCCGCACGTGTAATTTTCATATTCCGTTCCTCTCCGGCGACAACCGTGATTTTGGTGCCGGGCATGTACTTGCGCACCACACCCGCGTCGTCGGTGGCTTGAAACAACGGGTCTTGCAGCGCACGCTGGTAGGCATCGCGAATCAACGGCAGCCGGAAAGCCTGCGGAGTCTGTGCTCGCCACATCAACCGTCGTTCCGGTATCCGAGCCACAAAACGCCCCACCTCGCAATTTTCACTTGTATCCATCAGCGCTTCACCCATATCCGGATGCACCTCCCACACCGTATCCGTGCTCGGAACCGCCACTCCCACAGCTTCATGACGACGCAAGGCCGCAACCACCCTGTCCACAATCTCCGTCGACACCATAGGCCGCGCAGCATCATGCAGCAGCAAGTTGGTGTCATCCGCCTCATTGATATAGGCCATGATGGCATTCAGGCTCGACATATAGCGTTCGCTACCCCCGTCAATAATCCTCTTCAACTTCTCCCAGCCCCTCGCAGCAGCTATCTCCTCCATCTTCCCGCGCCAGTCGGGATGCACCACCACCGCCACCTCGTCGATGGCCGGATGGCTATCGAATGTATCGATAGAATACTCTATCACCATTCGTCCTCCCAGCTCGAGGAACTGCTTCGGCACCGGCCCGCCCATACGGCTGCCCGTACCTCCACCTAGTATCACTGCAATATTCCTCACTCTTTTTTTAACTTTTAACCTTTATCTTTGCAAACAAACCGCCCCACAGTACGACAGCAAGCAGCTGAATCCACCACTCAGTACCCACCAGCACAACAGGAGCCACGATTACCGCCTTCAGCGCATAGTAGACCACCTTGCCCGCCACAATGGCGGCAAAGACAGAAAGCACCGTGCCCATGCGGCGTTCCAGGACATGGAAGAGACCTGCCACGGTGGCCAGTTCCGCCATCATGCACACCATCTTCTCGGCTGCAGGCATCCCCACCAGCAAACCCGAAACCAGCGGCATCAGCACCGCCAGCACCATCGCGTTGCGCCAATCGTTTCCCAACACGATGCCTGCCAGCAGCAGCGCCAGCATGGGGTTGAGCATATACAGCGGCACCGCAAAAAGGTGCGACACCGCCGGAATCATGCAGGCTGCCGCCACAATCAGCGTGTCCACAACCGCAAACTTCACTACAGGTTTTGTCTTTACATCCATAATTATCAAATATCAATTTGCATTTCTCAATTTGCAAAAATACATCTTTTTTTTCATCCGCCAAAATAAATTATCTAATTCTGCGTTATTCAAACACATAATTTAATAAATAAGTACAATAACATATAACAGCAAGCAATGAAAAAAGCTCTCTACCTCCTCACCGCGGCCATCCTCCTCACCGCCGCCGGCGCCACCGCACAGAACCAACTCGACCGGCAAGGCCGCCGTCAGGGCCATTGGATCCGCACCGACAAAGACGGCTCCAAAATCTTCGAAGGCGACTTCAAGGACGGCCTTGAGACCGGCACCTTCACCTACTACTACCATGACGGCACCGTCCGCATCCGCAACACCTACTCCGAACCCGGCCGCCGTTGCCTCCATGAAGCCTACGACGAGCAGGGCCACCTCCTCGCCCGCGGCGAATACAACCAGCGCAACCGCCACGGCCTCTGGCGCTTCTATGCCGAGGACGGCCGCCTCGTCAAAGAAGCCTCCTACAACATGGGCATCAAAGACGGCCCACACGTCATCTTCGAACGCAACGGCGACACCGCCGAGGTAGCCAACTGGTCCAACAACCACCGCCACGGACGTTGGTGGAAACGCATCGGCAAACAGGGCTACATCACCGGCAACTACGTCAATGGCGCCCTCGAAGGACGCCTCGAAGCCCGCGACGACAACGGACGGCTCTCCCGTGAGGGATTCTACTCCGGTGGACTCAAACACGGCGACTACCGCTACTTCGACGACGGCGCACTCATCATCAAGGAACATTGGAACTACGGCATGATGAACGACCGCGAAATCGTCCTCCACACCTCTCCCGCGCAACCCCGCTGGGTCTCCATCCACGACATCGCCTGCATCGCCGCCCAAGGCAAGGCCAAAACCCTCGTCGTCCTCCGCGACGGCTCCACAATCGTCGCCCAGGAAAACTACGACATCGTCGCCTCCCGCGCCGGCGACGAACTCTTCGCCCTCGCCAACCGCAAAAACCACATCTCCGTCGCCCGCAGTTGTGTCCAGGGGGTCGGCCGCGACAAAGAAGGCCGCGACATACTCCTCCTCGACCCACAGCCCGACTTCTCCATCTTCCCCGACGACGACGCCGCCAAGCTCATCCGCTCCATCCAATACGAAGAACACCCCCCGCTGGAAGACATGATCAAATGACAGTGTTGCAGCGTGACCGTGTGACCGCTCTCACCCAGACCCCCTGTCACCCAGTCACCACACAAAAAAAAAGAAGCGCCCCGCAACATTGCAGGGCGTTTCCTCCATTAAACACTATTACAAAATCCAAAATTTAGAAGGTATTCTGGAAACCTTTTCCCTTATATATCAACCAACTAAATCACTTTCACCCTCACTTTCACGATTGCAAAGATACAACTTTTTCTGAAACTGACAAAAAAAATTTTTCAATTCTCATGACCATCGCCGCCCATACCCTCGGTTGCAAGCTCAACTACGCCGAAACCTCCGACCACCTGCGCCGTCTCGCCGCCGAGGGCAACACCATCGTTGATTTCCATCAGAAAGCCGACCTCTACATCATCAACACCTGCACCGTCACCGCTGTCGCCGAGAAGAAATGCCGCAACGCCATCCGCCAGGCCCACCACCAGAACCCCGACGCCCAGATTGTCGTCATGGGCTGCTTCGCACAGGTGGCCGAAGACGAGATAAAACGCATGCCAGGTGTGACACAAGTGCTTGGCAACGAGAGCAAACGACTGCTGTCCTACTCCGGCGAGGACCGCACCCGCACCTTCTTCAAGATACAGGACGGCTGCGACTATTTCTGCACCTATTGTGCCATCCCCTTTGCCCGCGGACGCTCGCGCTCCGCCACCATCGAGGAGACCCTCTGCGCCGCCCGCAGCATCGCCGACTCCGGCGCCAAGGAGGTCATCCTCACCGGTGTCAACACCGGCACCTTCGGCCAGCACCAAGGCGAGACCCTCCTCGAACTTTTAGAAAAATTAGATACTATAAAAGGCATCCTCCGCTACCGCATCTCATCCATCGAGCCCAACCTCCTCACCGACGACATCATCAGCTTCGTGGCCTCGAGCCGCGCCTTCCTCCCCCACTTCCACATCCCCCTGCAGGCAGGCTCCGACCATGTGCTGCAACTGATGCACCGCCGATACGACACCACACTCTATTCCAGCAAGTTGCAGCGCATCAAAGAGCTCATGCCCGACGCCTGCATCGCCGCCGACGTGATGGCCGGATTCAACGGCGAGAACGAAGAGGAATTCCGCAAAGTACTCAGTTTCATTGACTCACTGCCCATCTCCTACCTCCACGTCTTCACCTACAGCGACCGTCCCGGCACCGCAGCCCTCCGCCTCCCGGAGAAGATACCCGTCGCCGTGCGCCGCGAGCACACCGCACGCCTCCTCGAACTCAGCGAACAAAAACACAAAGAATTCATTTCCAGTCAAATCGGAAAGAAAAGACCGGTGCTTTGGGAGGCAACCGAACATGACGGCTCCATGCTCGGCTGGACCGACAACTACATCCGCCTCTCGCGCCCCTACTCCCCCACCCTCGTCAACACCGTCGAGGAGGTCGAAATCCGTCCCGAAAACATCGTCCGCGAGTAGCCTCCCCGGCCCCTCGGAAACGTAGAAAATTCGTAAATCATATCCCGTTGGTTCCCAGCGGGATATATTTTTGCACCCACTAAACACCCCCTTAGGCCTAACTACCTATCAATCAGTTACCAACTCCCTACCAACTCCTAACCAACTCCTACCACGGTAGGTGTTGGTACGTTTTTGGTAGGTTTTTGGCACCTCCAAGGGGGCTCTTCGGGACATAAAAAAAGGCACCCCGGAAGGCGGGGTGCCCATAGCGTTCGGTGAACGAAAAAAAACTTAATCCTTCTTGCAACCGCCGAGGCACTTGTAGGCCAGGCCGGCGAGGGCGGCACCCACGAGCGGGGCCACGATGAAGAGCCACAGCTGACCGCAGGCGCTCCAACCGTCGGCGTTGCTGAAGAGAGCCTGGCTGAGGGAGCGGGCGGGGTTGACACTTGTGTTGGTCAAGGGGATGGAAATGAGGTGGATGAGCACCAGGGTGAGGCCGATGGCCAGGCCGCCGAACTTGCCGTTGGCGTGACGGTCGTCGGTGACACCGAGGATCACCATCAGGAACACAAAGGTGAGCAGAGCCTCGACGAGGAAGGCACCGCCGCAGCTCACGCTGAGGTAGTCGGCATTGCCCGTGGCGGCGGCAAACTCGGCGCCGTAGCCGTTGGCGGCGAAGACGCCCGTCTGGCCCAAACCGGCAGCCTTCCAGATGACGAGCAGCACGGCACCGGCGATGATGGCGCCGACGCACTGGCTCAGCCAGTAGAGGAGCATGTCTTTGAGGCTCATGCGGCCGTTGACCCACACGCCGAACGAGACGGCGGGGTTGAGGTGGGCGCCGCTGATGTGGCCCACACCGTAGGCCATAGCGATGACAGTGAGGCCAAAGGCAATGGCCACTCCGAGGAAACCGACATGTCCGAACAGCGCGGTACCGCAGCCGCCCAGCACCAGCACGAATGTACCGAGACATTCGGCAAACATTTTGTTACAAATCTTCATATTACAATAGTTTTTATTGGTTAATATTTGTCCCTATTAACGCAAATTAACCAAAAATATTGTGCCGATATACGTTTTTTCGTTTCCAAATTATCCATTCTCCCCCTCTTACCTCTTTCCATCCCACATTCCCGCATTAACACGTTCACACATTTATAAAGCACACTAACGCATTCACACATTCACACATTCTCAAAGCGCATTCACGCATTAACACATTTCCATCGCCTTCCGAGGAACATTTTTTCATATTGTTTCACGGAAGTCGGCACCAAGTCAGCACCAAGTCGGCAAGAGGTCGCCACCCCGACATGCAACGTGCAAAAGGTTGGAGCATACAAATTCGCACATTCAAGCTTATTGTTTCTTCGGTGATCTTTCGGCGATATTTCGGCGATGTTGGCTCGCTGCCGCTTCTTTGTGAGTTTTTCGATCCTTCTTGGTGACTTCTTTGGAGTCTATCCTGTGACGAGTTAATTGGGGGTCATTTTTATTATGCGAAAACGTAGGAATTGACACTTGAAGAGTCGCAGTATTGGGGTTTTATCAACAACCGTTTCGCGTGCGCATACGCTAGTATTACTCCCTGCACCCGTGTGCACGAGAAATCGACGCTAATGTTAATAACTTATTTTGATTCGTTTGCAAAATAGTTGTATCTTTGCAAAATAGATACAGCACGGTGCTGTATCACGATAATTAATTTTACAAATTATGAAATTTGTAATCAATTCCGAGCAACTGATCAAGCAACTTCAGTCCTTGTCGGGCGTTTTAAGCCAAAACACAAGCACCTCGTCGGTGATTGACTGTTTCAAATTCGAGACGCAGTCAAGCGAACCCACGTCAGGAAACGTTGACAAATCGAAGGAAAATCCTTTGGATTATGAAATGCCGCCGATTGCTCCGTATGATGGACCCATACCAACTCGTTTAGTTGGATTCAATGAGGCACGGAGTGAAAAAGAACATTATGGAACGGTACATTTCTACATTGCCGATAGTCATTTCAATTGCACGTGGAACCATCCGGAAAAACACATTCCATTATTCAGGCAATATGATTCAGTTATTGGTCCCGACTTCTCTCAATATGTAGATATGACCTACGACGAGCGATATCACAATGCTTGGCGCAACCGTACGCTAACTGCACGGTGGCAGTCGCATGGAATAAACGTAATCCCCAATGTCACATGGTCACTTCCCGACAGCTATGAATATAGCTTCTCGGGCATTCCACAACATTCTATTATTGCAGTGAACTGCACCGCGATAAAGGGTAAGTGTATATCCCGATACCTGTGGCTAAAAGGCTACAATGAAATGCTACGAAGGCTGGAACCACGACTAATCATCCGCTATGGCGACAAAATGGCAGGCGAAGATGAATCAATAAGCATATACTTCCCAAATGAACGCCTACAACGTCTACGACAACGACCAAGAAAACGTCACGTACAGATATCTGCATTATTGTCCAATCAACTAACACTTTTCTAATCATGGGTAGCAATGGCAGTTTTAGCAGCGGAATCCTCAAGAGCGAGGAAGGACGTGCATATGAAACCATATATAAGATGGACGACAATATAGTCGTATTAGAGCAAAAGAATAAGCGCAGAGGAGTAAAACTACCTGAAGAGTCGCATACACCAGGACGATATTATGTAGCTTTCAAAAAGGATGGTTCTGATATAAAGAGCTTTGCGAAATATGGGCAGGATGGCCTGAAAATCTGGGAAGTGCATACGGACGACCATCATGGGTTAAAACCACACTATCATCCTTGGTTAAACGGAGAACCTGTAGAGAATGATGTTCGCAAGCTGACTCAAGAGATGTTGATTATGCTAAACAGAATTAGGAACTTTAAAAACTAATCACCATGGAGAAAAACTTAGACGAGATGAGCCTATCTGAATTAGGAGAACTGGCGACACAAGAGGTCGTGGAGCATATGAAAACCATCAAGCCTTCCCCCGACCCTCCTTATATAGGCCGCGACTTGCTGGGTTACCGTTACAACAAGAAACATCCGCCGATGTTTGACATCTACAAGCACGACTTTCACGGCTACGCTACCGACAGTCAAGAGACGTTCTTCTATAATTTTGCAGTACAGGGCTACGATGTATCGTTCCGCTATAAAGGACAGATGCACTACCTGATGTACGACAAGGGGAAGGCGGCCGTATGCGATGAGCACTTTACCAAGCAGTATATTGTCTATCCTGACCCCAACGCCCTTATTGAGCAATATGAGATTGACGGGCATAAGCTGATGGAGATCATCGACGAACTGGAAGAGGTGGAAGCTGTGTGATTATCATTGCGAGAGGGCGCTTGATGCGCCCTCTTGTTGTTTCCTATTGGCATTGCTGCTTACTCTATTGTCAGAATCTTCGTGCTTTCCTCGCCGAATTGCGATACAACACGGACGGCCAACCTGGTGCCTTTCTTGTAGGGTATCGGCTCGCTGCGGAAGCTGTAGAGGGTGTCCCACAACTCATCGGAGAACTCCATACGCAGTGTGCGCTCGGCTTTCTTCTTGGCTATTGCCGATGCAGCGGTGCCAAGGCCTTTCTTCCACGCGTCGAACTCCTTCTTGTCGCCACCGCAGAAGTGCATACTGCGCACAATGAACATCTGCCCATTATAGTCGCTGTCCAGTTCCCAATAGGCGATGTCCTCCACTGAGCGGGCTTTCACGTCGTCGCGGATGGGGTCATATATGTCCAATCCGCGAATCTCGATGTGGCAGGTATTGTCGTCGTCCTTGACCAATGCAATGTCCGGTTCTCCGATGGTGATGAACGAACCAGCTTTGGTGTCTTTCTTCAGCAAGCCGTCCTGCATCAGGTCGTCGTGCATACGCACCTTGCTGACGGTGAACTGCCCGAGGTTGTAGTCTTTGTCGTTGATGGTGTCTTCGAACGAGAATCCCAGCAGCACCAAGTCGGCAAGAGGTCGCCACCCCGACATGCAACGTGCAAAAGGTTGGAGCAAACAAATTCGCACATTTACGCATCCCCACATTTAAACTTATTGTTCCTTCGGTGATCCTTCGGCGATGATTGTCAGCCGAGCGGACGGCACACCACGGCGATGGTTAGGCGGAACCCCGTGTATTTTCACTAACGCATTTACACATTTGCACATTCTGCCTCGATAGAGGCCTTGTGGTATGCCTGCGAGCACCGCTGAATAAATCTAATGCAGCGAATAAACTCGTGACGGCCCCGATTCACATAAAAAATAGGGTTCTTCGCTACATCTAATTATTTCAAAGGTGCTCAGTTCCCTTCGGGTAGATGAAAGTCCTTTATTGCTGATGCTCGAGGCTGTCGAGTTCTGCTTCGAGGTGGTCGTTGTAGAGCCTGAGGTCGGAGTTCTCGAACCGGAGCGAGTCGTTCTCCGCCTCCAACTCCTTCGTGTAAGCCTCCAGCGCGTCGTAGTCGGCCCGCGGGACGGTGGTGTTGTCGCAGGCGAGGAAGAGGAGCGCGAGGGGCAGGTATTTGAGGAGCCGTTTCATATCAAGAATTAGAGAATTGGAGAATTCTTCTTCAGAAGTTGATTGTGGTGTCGCCCATCCAGACGGTGTCCAGCCGCAAGCCGTCCGGCTGCTTGTCCCAGAAGGCCTCGGGGTTGCTGTCCGTCCACGTAGGATGGTCTTCGTATCCCTCATACCCCGCCGGCCATTCCTGCTTGCCGCAGGAGAGGAAGAGTAGCAATAATGCTGTAAGGATTAGTATGTATCTGAGTTTCATAGGATGTCTTTTAATCTTAATTGCACACCTTCACTGCCGAAGATTACTACCTTGGTTTTTGCTCGAGAAATCATAACGTTTAGGCGGTTGTCGTCAAAGAGGAATCCGTTCATTTGGTCAATATATTCCTTATCGCTGGCAGCAAAAGAGAGTATTATGCAATTGACATCCTGCCCTTGGAGTCGCTCCACTGTATCGATGAGAGGTGTTTGTTCTTCGGGAAACATTTCGTTGGCTTTCGACCTCAGCAGTCGCACTTGTTTACGGAACGGGGTAATTACAGCAATATCATTGGGGGAATTCCCTTCATCAAAAAGCACTTTCAGTAGTTCTATCACAGAATTGGCCTCTCCTTCGTTTTCTTCCTGACACATTGGAGAAGAAAGAGTGTTATCCATAAAAACAATAGAACCATTTAATCCAAGATTTTTGAAGTATTTCGACTGAAAACGTTTTCCGGCCACATCGGCTGCACTATAAAGTTTAATGCCGTGTGGTTCATAGAATGACCGACTCACAACCTTGGTAATCTCATCATTCATCCGATGCGTCTCTGGCAATACACACACAGGGATTCCTTTCACCTTTGTGGAGCAATAATCCAGTATCGATTCCGACAATTCATTATCAGCCATCTCCGACCTAAAAATAGGTGGCATCTGTTGGCTGTCCCCAAAGAAGCATATGGTTGATGAGCATTTCCCCAAAATTGAAGCATAGGTAAGTGGCATTAAAGAGGATTCATCTACCAACGCAATATATGGGCGGAAATGACTATGTGAACGTAAACCAAGATTCGATATAGCCCCCCATATGGTCATTCCAAGCACATATCCGTATTTCTTTTTCTTTCGGTTCTCTCTGCAATAATCATTATATTCAGCAAACCTTTGAAATTTATGGACATCTTCCCCCAAATCCTCCGCTTTCAGTAACTCACCAATCTTAAACAGAGGAATATCCTTGTCCAACTGATGTATCTTCAGGAGAGCGTTATTTACCGCCTGATGGGTATTTGCTATGATTACAACTTCGCGGTTTTTCAACGAGGATGCTATGGCGGTTGCTGCCAACACCTGCGTTTTTCCCGTACCCGGGGGACCTTGAAGAATATGGATTGGATAATATTTTAACATGGACCTTACCGCCGCTTGCTGTTGTCGGTTCAATCCAGAGAATATCTTATTGAAATCTTTAATCTGTTCTGGTACAAGAGACAGGAAATCGTCCACATAAACCTCTTCTTCTCCAGAAAGCATACGGAGAAATGAAGCACCAGGGGTGGCTGGAAGAATCCCTTCAAGACAGCCTATAAGTGAGGTCAAAAGGTTCGGGCTGTCCATCTCCAAATCATAGGTGGTGTTACTTTTAAGAGGTTTGTCGGCAGATACCGTAATTGTATCAGTATTTGTGTCCACCACCAGCGCCCGTATACCCGAATTCTCACTCTCAATATGTAACACCACTTTGTCACCCGAACGAAGTTTTGAGTAGTTATCAGGAGCACTAAGAACATATGTCAAGTCATCGGAGTCGGCAACAGAGAGATTTGGGATAAGCATATCTGCCAATATCTTCTCTTCACGTGACATTCGGTTCTTTTCCTCAATATCACGTTTTTCAAAACTCTGCTCTGTGTAGAGATAAGTTAGAAGGCGTTGACGAAAATCCTCAAATTTCCCCATAGTCCATATTCTTCAATAACTCTTTAAAATGCTCACGAAGAGGTTTGTCAACAATGTACAAATAACAACCCTTCATGCCTCTGGTCATCAAAACACGGTAGATATTGCGGACATAGTCATCGAATGTCATTGTGGCCTCTTGCATAGTCCGCCTTAATACTGGGTCTTTACAGGCATCTCTGTCTGTAATGACTTTTTGCAAATTTCTGTCATATTTTAAGTCGCCTCCAATAATTACACCGGCATAGTCAAATTCAAAGCCTTGTGCAGTATAGATGCATCCTACCTGCTGAGCGCCGAGTGGTTTATACGCCCATTCATACCATTTGGGGTAACGGATTGTGAGTTGATTGTAAGGTACTGCATCACTTGTTTCCCACGGCATTGCGAAATCGCCAATTCGCACATCTTTTACCAAGTCTCCATCCACAACATCTTTCGACCAAGGCCAGCAGAATCCAGCCATTATTCTGGCCGTCTGCCCCTCTATGTCATTCTGCATCACTAATTGACTATACATTTCTTGTGGGGTATCGAATATCCGAAAGTCAAAATCTTCTTTATGGAAAACCGATTTGACAGGTTTGTTATATAAAACCTGCTCTAGCCAATCCATATAATTATCAGAACCGTTGCAGCGGAATTGAGATTTCAGCTCACATTCCTCCACCTTCGCATCCCATCTTGCAGCAGCGGCTCTGATAAGTTCTGCAGAACCAATCTCTACACCACGTATTGCCTGCTTGTCATCAATGAAGAAGACGGTTATCTTCGCTGAGCGAATAATAGTGTCTATTTGTGGAAGATCTGTTCGCTTTTCTGGTTTGGTGAATTGGTTATTGGCGTTCTTTTGGATACGATGAGCTTCGTCTACCAACAACACGTCTACCGAGTTTTCTTCAGCTGATGCTGGGACATAGCTTGTCACATTCTGGAAAAGCATCCTGGTGTTGGTTCTTACCTGATGCCGTACACCTTCCAAAAGGGGTTTTGATTTCGTTGCATACTGCACATTGAACCCATGCCCGTCTTTTCTCAATTTTGCCAATTCTGCAAGAATATGAAGAGCAATAACCGTCTTTCCCGTACCAGGTCCTCCTTTGACAATAATGACACTCTTCTGGAACCCGTCGGAACTGTCGGTCCTAAGTATCGGACGAATCTTGTCAAGAATAATATTTCGAGCTACAATTTGGTCTTCAATCAATGAGAATGCAGATGTGTCACCCTCCTGTACCATCTTGGTTACCTCATTGAGCAATTTCTTCGAAGGTCGTACTGGGCTGGCCATCATCTTGTTGAACACAGAAAGACCGTCACCATTTATTAGCAATTGCTTTAGTTTCTGCACCAATTCTGGCTTTTGGTCTTTGGCATAGGTGGGGTATTGTGCCAATAGGGAGCCATACTGCTTATCAAAAAGATATGACCGGTTCTTGGGGTCATTTTTTAGATAATTGTAGCAATAAGCTAATCCCGTCAGATGAAGTTCTTCGTTGCTTATCACTTCTATAAAATTGGCCAGATAACCTTGATATCCTTTTACCTGCTGGGAAGGATGTGCTACAATACGATTAGCATGTCCTGTATAAGCGGTAACATTGAAAACGGCGTCTTCATTTTTCTCATTAGCCTCAAAATTACCTTCGCTTTCCGCTAGTTTGACACCATTGTTGCTCCATTGTTTCAGCTCAATATGGATAACATTTTGACTACCATCTGTTCCTGTACCATAAATAACACAGTCAATTCTTTTTCGGCAGAAGGGAACAAGAAACTCGAAAGTGACATAACTGTCACTCACACCGGCATCAAAAAGGATTTTTGAAATGTGAGGAGCGTTGTTTGTCCATGAGGCAATTTCATTCTCGCTTGAATGGATACCTGATATTTCTGCATTGTGAAGCATCTTTTGATACACGATGTTTCTTTCCACATCGCGTGCGAATTGTGCCTGAGTCTCTTTGTATAATACTCGGTTTATCATATTCCTTCTTTGGGGGTTAAAACTCGTTATATTTTTGGGCGTTTCCGTAAGCTTTTTCTACGGGATACTTTTCTGCATTTTTTTTCAGTTTGTCGAGTACAATCTGCTTGATATCGAAATTATATTTATCGGCAATAAGTATAGCATAGTTGAATACATCGGCAAGTTCTTCCTTTACTTTCTCCACATTTACAACTGAAGCATCCTTCCACAGGAAGGCCTCGTTGAGTTCAGCTGCCTCAATCGAAAGGGCAAGTGCCAAGTCCTTGCCATTATGGAATTGATCCCAGTCGCGTTCTCGCGTAAAATATACAATTTTCTGACGAAGTTCTTCAAGTTCGTTCATTTTTCACCTCCATTGTATAGTTGCAATGCTGCTTCATATGCTTTGCTGAAGGGCAACCCTATCTTCTCTAACAATTCAGGAATCTCCCTCGCAAAGCTGACATAATAGTAAGCCAGCAAGCGGTAACCTCCGAAATCCTCATCGCCAAACGAAGGCACTCGATATCCGGTCTTGTTATTGGGGTTGATACCCGTAATCCCTACGGTAGCTATCTCCATCGCGACTTTACGAACCTCTAAATGCTGCATCTTGTCAAACCGACGCATCGCCTCAAGCATATACATCGACATCATCATTGTCTCTGTTGCATCGGCACCGTCTTTGTGATTCTCCGCAAACTCCTTGTTGCGCTCATCAATCTCATCAGCACCCACTTCTTGCATTGCCTCTTTCGCCTTACGTATCATATCGTCATCCAGGTGAGCTACATCCTCGTTGACCCACACAATCAAGTCATCGAAACCCAACGTCTCAATAAAGTATCTGCACAACTCGTTTTCCTCCCCAGGCTCGTAATCGTCACGATAGGCCTTGTACTCTTCGTACAGGTCTTTTGCACGCTCAAATTCGGCTTTGGTCGGCTTGTAGTAATTCTGAAGGTTAATCCCGTACAGTTCTTCTAAATGCAGCGAGGTAACAAGATTCATCAGTTTGTTGGCTCTCACCACAGCTGGAGGAAAAACCTTTGCCTTCTCGGCTTGTTGTACAGAGTTGATGTTTTCTTCTTCTTGAGAAAATAATGAGAGCAATTGCACCGGACGCACCTCTGGATAGTGATTGAAGATATAATCCTCTACCAAAAGATCCAACGGACAATTATACAGCTGCAAGGCCAATCCGTTTCTAATCTGTTTCTCCACTTTCTTCGCTCCATCCTCACCTATCCGTACATTCAGATTATTGAAGAAATAAGCAAAACGTTGATGGAATGCATTCACCTGGTCAATATCGGTAATGGGAACTTCATTCTTCCCAACTTTTGATGCATTGATGGCCATTCTCAGGTGTGTAAGCTCATGCAGTATCAAATGTTCGTGATACTTCTTGCTCTCATTGTAGATGATTCGATGGTACTTTCTTCCGTGTACTTTAGCATATTCGAGCTTTGCAGAAAGGGACATACTATCGACCGATTCTGTTTTTATTTCAATACCACCCAACTCTTCAAGCTCTTTGATGACCTTATCAACCGCACGGTATCCGTCGCCACCTTCTGCGAGTTTACGAGCAATAGCCATCTTGAACTTATTCATTTCTTCAATCACATTCGGATTTTCCTTTCGTGGCATTGAGGCAGTACCGGCTTTCATGAGGATTTCCCAAGCCTCACGTTCTTTCCCCTGCTTATTTAGAATCAAAGCTTTACCATAGTATGTATTAGGATAGGAATTATCAATGGCAAGCGCTCTGTTAAATGTCTCCAACGCTTTGTCTAACATTCCTTGCTGCATATAGGCTGCAGCAACATTATTGATAGCTATTGCGTCGTTGGGATGATATTTGACGGCCTCCTCATAATAATGCATTGCACCATTGATGTCGTTCTGTTTGGCAAAGATGTTGCCCATCAGGATTAATGTCCAGATATTTTGAGGATTGATGTTAAGAGCTTCAATAACGTTATTTGTGGCTTCATTGAATCGTCCCAACATCATCAGTGCCTGCCCTTTCATTCGAAACGCCTCATCATTCTTCTTGTCGACAGCAATGACCTTGTCGAAATAAGGCAGAGCAGCTTCGTATTTTCCTTCGTTGCAAAGTTGCATCGCAACGGTCATGTTATTAGTATTTCTGTTGTCCATAAAAAAAGGTCCGTGAACTTCTGTTCAAGACCGAGGTTCTGGACTACCTATCATTACGAACAAGAAAGCTCACGGATACCCGCGAGCGTTTCCCTTTCTTGTGTAATGATAGACGAAATTGTCCAGATTTCGGTCTTACAAAGAAAAGCAAAAACGCTTCTAATTTATGTATTTGTTACTATTCTATTTCTCTGTTTCTATTCTGTTTTATTCGTTGTTTTTATTGTTATTAACACATTAACGCATTTACACATTAACGCATTCTTTTATGTTGTTTCACGCTGCAAAGATACGAATTTTTCACAATATCATTCAATCTCTTTCACTTCAACTTCTTCCGTAGGCAGCAGGTAATCGGAGGCTCGTTTACGGGAGATGACGCTGTGGCCCACCTGCTTCTCCACTTCCTCGCGGGCCGCTTTGGCCGCTTTCCCTCCACTCTGCGCCACCTGCTTGTTCTCCTGCATGGTCTTCGGATTACGGTTACGCGATATCTCGGTGGTGGCAGCTTCCGCCAACGTGTTCAAAGCCAGCTCGAGGGTGGTCATATTGTCTCTCAGATTCTCCTTCGTAAGCCCCTTGTACCGTTTGTATTCGCCTGTATTCATACCGCTCCACGCCCTGGTGAGGATGTTGGTAAGGATGGCGAAGTCCTTCTGCTCTTTCACCCCCGAACGCTCCCACTCGTCAGTCAGTTCCTTGCGCGTGCGTATGGACTTGAGACGGTTTTCTATCCAGCGTTCGCTATACCCTTGACGGCGGTAATCCTCTACGGCCATCTGAAATGTCAACTCGGGGTCGATCATCTGGTCGATACGTTGCGCGCCTACCTCGGAGAGCCATTGCTTGATGGGTTCCGCCTTCTTGGAAGGAATGGATTGGATGATACGCAACATCTGCTCTAAATCAGCAACATCGGTCTTGTAGTTCTTGCCGTCGGCAGCCGGCATTTTCAGTTGCTTACAATTTGTAAGCAACTCATCGGCACCTTCTTCTTTCAGGCGTTTTTTGAGCACAGCCCAATAGGTGCTCGCTTTGCGAGGGGTGGATTGTTCGGTCAATATCTGCACCACATCAACGATGGAGAAATAATACTTCTCTTCCTCTTCGTTCCATGCAACGCGAACCCGGTTGCCTTCAAATATCTGTATGGCATTCTGCTGGGTCATATTTTCAATACATATTCTGTTTTAGTCGTTAATTTTATTGAAACTAACACATTAGTGTATTCACACATTTACCAACGCATTTACACATTAGCACATTAACGCATTTACTAACACATTTACACATTAACGCATTAACGCATTATTATATGTTGTTTCACGCTGCAAAGATACGTTTTTTTTCTCAATCAACAAAATAATTGCCGGCAACCCAAATCCATAATTCTTATACTATTCAAAACGTGCGATTTAACAATTCCCCAATTCTCTCATTCTTGATAAAAAGGGTATGGCTCCCTAGAACAGGGAATACTGCATGCCACCACTCGCTGCGGGGCTCTTGTCGGGTGGTCGTTCGTCGGCAGGGGAAGGCTGGCACTTGCGGGCGGGCTGCAGCTCGGCTTCAGGGGCGGCCTCGGGGGTGGCGACAAGGGTGGCCGCCTGGAGGTCTTGCACGGGCTCTCCTTCTGTGGAAACCAGCTCGTTGAACGTCATCGCGCCGGCGTAGAGCGAGTCGCTCCAGCGGCCATCGGCCGACTGCACCATGAGGTAGACGTGGGCCTCGTGGCCGGCATATTCGTCGGGCAGTGCCACGGCGATGCGCTTGTCGCGCCGGTAGGTCGGCGCCGCCAGGAACCCCGTCTCCAAGTCGGGGACATAGACATAGAGATACACATGATCGAAGCCGCTGCCGCGACCACGGTCATACCTGACGCTCAGCACATTGTCCGCCGTCCACTCCATCGTCTCCACCTGCACCGGCAGCACGTCGCCCATGCTGAGGACGAGGCGCCCATAGTCGACCGTCAAGCGCCCATCCGCAGATCCGAAGGCCGGCTGGTTCACATGCACGAAGAGGTTGTAGGCCGTCAGGCCCACCTCGCGGGCCATGTCGCTCATCGTCGTCGCCACCGCCCACCGCATCTTCGACGCCAGCTGCACCTCCTGCCGGAAGATGTCGCGCCGTTCCACCTGCGCTGGCGTGCGCGGGTTCTTCACATTCCTCACATACGCCCGCGTGCAGTATTTCCCGTTCCACATATACCCCACCACGGTGCCCACCTTGCCGATGTCACCATCCAGAATACCAGACTGTTGCTTAGCCATA
>JAEEGH010007057.1_pt1 | contig 27186 bp, 25 predicted proteins | sample 9134181 | NCBI WGS metagenome assembly JAEEGH01 (sample SAMN16246544, study PRJNA631951) | gut metagenome | biome: gut microbiome; feature: rumen; material: DP-attached | host: Bos | place: Iran: Karaj | collected 2018-10 | reverse complement strand
TGTTGATCTTGTTCATAGCCTCGACGCCACCGATGGTGTCCTTCAGCCACACGAGGGTCTCGTGCATCATGAAGATAGGCAGTACGGGCGGGGTGTTGAACATGCTGATGTTCTTGGCTTCTTCAGCAGCGTGGGTGCGGAAGTCGACCATTGTCGGCAGCGGGTTCATGTAGGCGCGGTCGCCGATGTTGCCGAGGATGTCCTTCTTCACGATGACGAAGGTCACGCCAGCGGGGCCGACGTTCTTCTGGGCGCCACCGTAGATGAGGCCGTATTTCTTCACGTCGACGGGACGGCTCATGATGTCGGAGCTCATGTCAGCGACGAGCATGATGGGGCAGTCCATGTCGTACTTGATCTCAGTACCGTAGATGGTGTTGTTGGTCGTGATGTGGAAGTAGTCGGCATCCAGCGGGATGGTGTAGCCCTTCGGGATGTAGGTGTAGGTCTTCTCTTCGGAAGAGGCGACGATGTCGACCTTACCGAACAGCTTGGCTTCCTTGGCGGCCTTCTTGGCCCAGACGCCGGTCTGGAGGTAGGCGGCCTTGGTCTTCATGAGGTTGGCGGGCACAGTGAAGAACTGTGTGCTGGCACCACCACCGAGGAAGAGAACTTCGTACTCCTCAGGGATGTTGAGGAGGTCGCGCCACAGTTGACGGGTCTCAGCCATGATGCGCTCCCAACCCGGGGTGCGGTGAGAAATCTCGGCGATACCGATGCCGGTGTTGTCGAAATCATAGAGCGCCTTGACGGTGCTTTCGATAGCCTGCTTGGGCAGTACGCAGGGACCTGCGTTGAAATTAAAAGCCTGTTTCATTACAATTATTGCTTTAAATGTTTGATTTATAATTTGTTGATTAAGTTTAACTCGTTTATTTTGCTGCAAAGATAATAAATAAAACCATGTGCCCAACCTTTTTTGAAATATTTAGGTTTTTCTATGGAATAACGCGTGTTTTTCATGAAAATCGCTATTTTTGCAGCTCGAAATCAAATTATCAAAATCAATCATTATGCGAGGATTTACGAAAACTGCGATAGTCATGTTGTTGATGTTGGCAATGTTTGTTATTGTAGGATGTAATAAACAAGAAGATAAAGATGTTCGCGTGACCACATATACGCCTCAAGATGTTTCGCAAACGATGGCTGTATGTGGAGGAGATGTGATAGTAACTCAAGGCCTCTCACTGAATGAACTTGGTGTTTGTTGGAGTAAGGAACGTAATCCTACAGCGGATGATGCACATCTTTCTACGACGATATGGAACGAGCCGTTTGTTTGCACCATTATGGGATTAGAATCGGGCACTACCTATCATGTGCGTGCTTTCGCTTTGCGAGGTTTGGAGTATTATTATGGCGAGGACAAAAGTTTTACTACAGAGGTCAACGGTGGAAATGGCACGTTTAACGGCCATGAGTATGTTGACCTTGGTTTGCCGAGTGGTATCTTGTGGGCAATCTGCAATGTGGGTGCAGAAACCCCAGAAGACTATGGCGATTATTTCGCATGGGGTGAAACACAGCCTAAAAGTGTTTACAATTGGAATACTTACAAATATTGTATGGGTTCTCGTAATACTCTTACAAAGTATTGTTGCAATTCCAACTACGGTTATAATGGCTTCACGGACAACTTGATTGCTTTACAAGCGATGGACGATGCGGCCTCTGTTAACTGGGGAGCGGGCTGGCGCACACCGACTGCAGGCGAATGGATTGAGTTGTTGCGAAATACCACGAAAATATGGACGACGCAGAACAGCGTTCAAGGATATCTCTTTATAGCGAAAAATGGACGAAGTCTTTTCCTGCCAAAGGCTGGTAGATATTGGGAGGTTGAATTGGATATTAGCGAAGGTGATTACTGGTCAAGTTCACTTGGCGCAGAAGGCCAACTTCCTCCAGAATACTTTGTTTTCTTTGATGGTCTATATGAAATGGATGACTTTTACAATCGTTGCAGTGGTTTGTCTGTGCGTCCTGTGTGTTCTTCATCACAGAACTAATTATAGTTTAATATGGTAAAGCACTAAAATAAGAAAAAGATTAATGAAATTTTGGTCTTTGCTACTAGCGATGACTGGGTAATAGAATAATAATTAAAATGCAGCCAATAACATCTATTTGTGGATTATCATTTCATGCCAATATGAAGGTGTTCTCTTTTGGCAATAAACATATTGTGTTATATGATGACCACAGAAGTATTCTTAATGTGCTATTTGAAGCAAAAAAAACTGGGCTTTTTAATACAACGCCAAATATAATCTTCTTTGACCGTCATGATGACGCGTGTAATCCTGAAATTCGTTCAGGAGATTTATTTGAGAAATGGGGCATTGATAGGATAGGAGATGTATCAAGTAAAGAGTTTTGGTCTTTTGTTGAATTTGATTTGAGCGGGTTAGATGATGATTGGTTATTGGCTGGAATGGAACTTGACCTAATAAACCACGCAGTTGTTATAGGTCAACATGAAAACAACAATATACAATCAATGAATAATCGATATGAATCAACCGATGGAAAAGTTCATGAGTTATTTGATATTCCCCATTTAAATTGGTCTATAGGAAGTAGAGGTTGTCTTGGAGACAATGTGATAAAACAACCATTTTATAAAAATGTACGTAATATTTTTGAATATAACCAACCACCGTTTGGCAGTTATGATAAATTTTCAACAGAAGTAACAAAACCTTTTGTCCTTGACTTTGATTTAGATTGTTTTACAACTGAATGCGAAGATAATACATTTGCTTGGCCTGAAGCAATATTTAGAGATAAATATGTTGATAATGATGATGTTAAATGTTTTATGCAAAGAATAATTGAGCGATCGTCAATAATAACTATTTGTCGTGAGCCAGACTGTTGTGGAGGTCTTGGAGAATCCAATAAATTATTGTGGTACTTGGATAAGTATTTCTTTAATGGTTGTCTACAAACCAGCCCAATTCGATAATAACTAATAAATACATTCTCTAATATTTCTTGACGAAGATGTGAAAAATTGATTAATTAAATGCTCTATGGACAGCAACATCATACTATACACAACAGACGCAGGAAATGTAAGCGTACAAGTTCAATATGAGGACGGCACGTTTTGGCTTACGCAGAAGCGAATGGCGGAATTGTTTGGCGTTGAGGTTCACACAGTGAACTATCACTTGAAAGAGATATTCCAAAGTGGTGAATTACAAGAAGACGCAGTTATTCGAAAAATTCGAATAACTGCCGTTGACGGAAAAAACTATCTGACGAATTTCTATCATCTTGATGCCATTATTGCCGTAGGTTATCGTGTGAACAGCAAACAAGCCACGCAGTTCCGCATTTGGGCAACAAAGACCTTGAACGAGTTTATAGTCAAAGGCTATGTGCTCGATAAGGAAAGGCTAATAAAAGGGCCTTCCTTTGGACATGATTATTTTAAGGAGTTGCTAATCGAAATCCGTGAGATTCGTGCCAGTGAACGTCGTTTTTATCAGAAAATCACTGACTTGTATGCGCTTGCCATCGATTACGATAAGGATGCTCCTCAAACCCGAACCTTTTTTGCGACAGTGCAAAACAAATTGCATTGGGCCATTACAGGCAAAACTGCTGCCGAAATCATATATGAATCAGCCGATGCCACCAAACCGCACATGGGATTGACCAATTGGAAACACTCGCCCGATGGGAAAGTGCTGAAATCGGATGTGACCATAGCCAAAAACTATTTGAGCGAGAAAAACATCAACGCATTGAACCGATTAGTAACTGCCTATATCGATTTGGCAGAAGATCGGGCGGAACGAGAGATTCCCACGACGATGAGTGATTGGTGTAATATCCTAAATGACTTCTTGAACCTTGCACAACGTCCCATTTTGGAAGATGCTGGCAGCGTTACTGCGTTGGAAGCGAAGATTAAGGCGGAAGGTGAGTATGAGGTTTTCAGAAAAACGCAGGATCAAACCTATGTTTCCGACTTCGACAAGGAAATCAAACGACTGAAAGGAGAATAAAAAGGAATGTAAAACTTTAATAACCAATATGTTAAAGTATTGAATAAAATTTTTTGTCGAAATCAATTGCCATTCCAATAAATTGTTGTACTTTTGCACACTCAAAATCAAAAGGAAAGAAAGCGATGAAAAAAGACATTCACCCTAAGAATTACAGACTGGTTGTTTTCAAAGATATGTCGAATGATGTGACCTTCATGTCGCGCTCGACCATCAACACTAAGGAAACCATCAAGTGGGAAGACGGCAACGAATATCCCCTGGTGAAGCTCGAAATCTCCAGCGCCTCTCACCCCTTTTACACGGGTAAGATGAAGCTCGTCGACAGCGCCGGTCGTGTTGATAAGTTCAACAACAAGTACAAGAAGTTCTTCGAGAAGAAGGAAACTAAGTAAGTTGGACACAACGACAAAAAGGAAGCTCTTGCCGCAAAGCAGGGGCTTTTTTTGTGTTCAACTATTCCGATATTGGCTCGGCGTCATTCCCGTGTGTTTCTTGAAGTATTTGAAGAAAAACGAGGGATTGGGAAAGTTGAGGTTGTCGGAGATTTCCTTGATGCAGATGGTGCTGTGCTTCAGCATCTGCTTGGCCTCAAGGATAACGTACTGGTCAATCCATTGCGGTGCCGACTGTCCACTCGTGTCCTTCACGATTTTGGAGAGGTATTTCGGCGTGATGCAGAGCTTGTCGGCATAGAAGCCTACGCCGCGCTCTTTGTTGTGGTGCTTGGCCACGAGTGCGATAAAGTTTTTAAACACAATCTTGTGGCGGGTCGATACGGGTTGATCCTCTTGTTGCTGCCGTTCCAACCTTTTGTTGAGGAAGCTGCCGAAGAGGAAGAACACCGACGAAATGAGATGGCTGATGCACTCGTCGGTATAGGCGAAGTCTGACCTGATGACCGCGTTGACGATTTGGACGTGTTGCTGCACGATGCCGATTTCATCGTGTTGCAGCAGGATGCACGGGTTGTCAAGGATGAGCAAGGTTTCATTGAGCATTTTGGTCAGGTCGTTGCGGAACTGCGACAAAAACTGCTCCGATACGGCAAAGATTACGACTTCTGGCGCGGCTTCTTGGCTGCTGGTTTCCAATTGGATGATGTTTTGTGGTAAGTTGACGAGTAACATTCCATCGCATATCTCGTAGTCTTTCAAGTTGATGCTGACCTTGAAATGGCCGGTTCTACAGTAAATCGCCACATATCCGTCTATGCGGCAGGGATAGCGCAGCAGGTCGTAGTTGGCCTGGTTGGTGCGCTGTGCCATGAAGAAATCGTCACCTATATTAATAACCTCCTCGGGCAGGAAAAGCTCTTTCGCTCTTTTGATACTGAAACTGTTTGTGCTGATTGTTTTCATTTTGTTGAAATTTTCGACAAAAATAGATAAAATAATCCGAATTTTGGTTGAAAAATAGATATAATTCTACTTTTAGATATTTTTCAACACAGATTGTGTATCGTTTGGTCGAAAAAAATGCTGTTCCTTTGCCGCATCAATACGAAAGGATATAGCAAAATGAAAAACAATCTGAAAATCAAAATGATGGCAGGCGCATTATTCTTCCTGCCGCTGACTGCCACGGCGCAACGGTCGCTCTCGTTGGACGAGTGCCACCGCCTTGCATTGGAAAACAACAAGAAGGTGAGGGTGGCTGAGGAGGAGGTGAACAAGGCCCGCTACGAGATGTATTCGTCGTATGCCAACTATCTCCCGAAAGTCTCGGCGACGGCGGCCTATATGCACAACAACAAGAGCCTGCAACTGCTCAGCGACGACGACATGGCTGCCCTTGGCGGCATCGGCACCACGGCGCAGGCGGAAATCGATGCCTACAGGGAAGAGCTGATGGCCGTCTACCAGAACGATCCGATGGCGGTGATTGCCTGGGCACTGCTGCAACACGACCCGACATTGAACAAAATCGTCGCCGACCTGATGGGCTTGAACGTGGAGGATGCCCTGAACCAAATCGGGGAACAGGTTTCGGACGCGCTCACCATCGACACGAAGAACGTGTGTGCGGGCATGGTCACGGTGCAGCAGCCTATTTTCGCTGGCGGCAAAATCGTGGCTTACAACCAGATTGCCAAGGACTTGAAGGAGGTGGCCGAGGCGAAGTTGGACCTGAAACAGCAGGAAACGTTGGCCACGGTGGAGAAGGCCTATTGGCAGATTGTGTCCGTCGCCAACAAGCTGAAATTAGCCCAGAGTTATGCCGAGTCGCTTCGCAACCTCAACAACGACATGGGGAAGATGGTGGCGGCGGGTGTGGCCACCCAATCCGACCAGCTGTCGGTCAAAGTGAAGCTCAATGAGGCGGAGACGGCCTTGCTGAAGGCACAAAACGGATTGGCGCTCTCCAAGATGCTGCTCTGCCAGATTTGCGGCCTGCCCTTGGACTCCAACATCGTCCTTGCCGACGAGAGCCTTGACGACTTGCGGTTGGCAGGTCGTGTGCCTTACTTCACGGAGAAGGACATCGAGAGCCACCGTCCCGAGTTGCGCTGCCTCGACCTCGCCAACGACATTTATGCCAAAAAGGTTTGGGTTACCCGCGCCGATTATCTGCCTACCATTGGTGCCTTTGGCAACTATGCAGTCAGCAACCCGTCGTGCTTCAATGGCTTCCAGAACGAGTTTGGCGGCATGTGGAGCTTCGGCGTGATGGCCAAAATCCCGATTTTCCATTGGGGAGAAGGCTACAACAAGACCCGCATGGCCAAGGCCGAAGCCAAGATACAGCAATACAACTATGACGACACCAAGGAGATGATCATGCTTCAGGTGCGCCAGTGCGAGACCCAACTCGGCGAAGCCGAGGCACTGTTGCGGCAGACCCAAGAGAAACTCAACGATGCTGACGAGAACCTTCGCAAGGCCACCTCGGGTTTCCGCGAGGGCGTGGTGGAGTCGTCGGTCCTCGACTTGGCCCAAACCGCGTGGCTTCAAGCCCATTCCGACTACATCGATGCCAAGATCGACTGCATCATGGCCGAAGTCAATCTTCGCAAGGCTGCTGGGGTTTTGGAGGAATGATGAATGATGAATGAGGAATGTGGAATGAGGAATGCAGAATGAGGAATGCGGAATGATGAATGAGGAATGATGAATCTTGAAATCTTGAAATTCTGAAATCTTGAAATCTTGAAATCCTTAAATCTTAAATCAAAATATGTCAACCCAACTGAAAGAACAAAGAATGAACACCTACCTCGCCTTGGGCGTGTTGGTGGGCGTGATTGCCGTGGTTTGCGTAATTGGTATCATCACCTTCCACAAGGAAACAGAGTACCTGCAAGGGCAGGCCGAGGTGTCGGAGTACCGCGTGTCGAGCAAGGTGCCAGGCCGTATCCTCGAATTCAGGGTGCAGGAGGGACAGCGGGTGCGCAAGGGCGACACCCTGGCCATCCTTGAAGCACCCGAAGTGGAGGCCAAGAAAGCCCAAGCGGAGGCGTTGGAACAGCAGGCGATAGCCTTGAACGCCAAGGCACAGGCAGGCGCCCGCAAGCCGCAGATCGAAGGTGCCTACGAGATGTGGCAGAAAGCCAAGGTTGGCGTCGACATTGCCGAGAAGTCGTTCAACCGTATCAGCAACCTCTATCAAGACGGTGTGGTGACGGCGCAGAAATACGACGAGGTGAAGGCGCAACGCGATGCCGCCATAGCAACTGAGAAAGCTGCCCTGTCGCAATATCGCTTGGCCTTGGACGGCGCACAAGAGGAGGACAAGGACATGGCCGCCGCCAAGGTGCTTCAGGCGCAGGGCGCGGTGGCAGAGGTCAACTCCTACATCAACGAGACGGTGCTCACGGCCTACGCCGACGGCGAAGTGACCGAAATCTTCCCGCATGTGGGCGAATTGGTCGGCACGGGCGCACCCGTTATGAACGTGGCCCAGATGGACGACCAATGGGTGACTTTCAACGTGCGCGAAGACTGCTTGAGGGACTTCGCCATCGGCACCGAGTTTGACGCTTACGTCCCGGCATTGGACAGGAGCATCCGCATGAGAGTCAGCTATATGAAGGACATCGGCGACTTTGCGGCTTGGAAGGCCACCAAGGAAACGGGACAATACGACCTGAAGACTTTCGAGGTGCGTGCCACGCCACTCTCGGTGGCGAGCGACCTGCGTCCGGGCATGAGCGTGGTGGTGGAGAAAAAACAGAGGCGATGAGCAGCGCAAAGAAAGGGAAAAGGGTTGTTCGTCGCGTGATGCAGCGCGAAGTGGCGCGAATGTTGTCGCAGCCGGTCTATCTGTTCTGCATGGTCGTCGCGCCGCTGTTCGGCTACCTCTTCTTCACCACCTTGATGGGGAAGGGGCTTCCAACCGACATCCCCGTTGGCGTGGTCGACGAGGACAACACCGCCGTTACCCGTCAGGTGCTGCGCAACCTCGACGCTTTCCAGCAAACCGCCATAGTGGAGCAATTCGCCAACTTCGGAGAGGCACGCGAGGCAATGCAACAGGGCAAAATCTACGCCTTCTATTACATCCCTCAAGGCACGACCGAAAAGGCGTTGTCCAGCAAGCAGCCCAAGGTGTCGTTCTACACCAACGCCGCCTACCTGATTCCCGCCTCGTTGGAATACCGTGATATGAAAATGATGGCCGAGTTGGCCTCTGGTGCCATCGCGCGTGAGACGCTTTATGCCAAAGGTTTCACCGACGATCAGGTGATGGGGGTCCTGCAACCCATCAAAATGGAAATGCACGCCATCGGCAATCCGGGACTGAACTACTCCATCTATCTTTCCAACATTCTGTTGCCGGCAATGCTGATGTTGCTCATTTTTCAGGTGACGATTTACTCGATTCATAGCGAAGTCAAGGAAGGGACTTCTAAACGCTGGATGGAACTGGCCGACAGCAACATCTACAAGGCGTTGGCCGGCAAGCTGCTGCCCCAATTAGCCGTCTGGATTGTGATGGGAGCTGCCTATATGGTCATTCTTTACGCTTATTGGGACTTCCCGCTGAAATGTGGCCTTGGGCCGATGGCGTTGGCTGCCTTGCTGCTCATCTTGGTATCGCAGGCCTTTGGCGTGTTCCTTTGCGAGTTGCTGCCGTCGCTGCGTTGGGCGTTGAGTATCGCCACGCTGTGGGGGGTGCTGTCATTCCCCATTTCGGGGTTCTCGTTTCCGCAAATCGCGTTTCCGGCACCGCTTAAATCGTTGTCGTACCTTTTCCCGCTGCGGCACTATTACTTGATTTACGTCGACCAGGCGCTAAACGGGTTGCCGATATACTACTCTTGGACGAGCTTCGCGGCGTTGCTGGCGTTTTTGGCTTTGCCAATACTGTTTCCTAACCGATTGAAAAAGTGCTTGTTGGAATATCAATATACGAAATGAAATGAAACGACTGCATAACATTCTGGAAATCTTCCGCGAAGAGTTACACAACTCGATTGCCGACGAGGGTGTCATTGTGTTCTTTTTCATCGTGCCGTTGCTGTATCCGTTGTTGTATGCCTATTTGTATGGCAACGAGAGCGTCCGCGAGGTGCCGACGGTGGTGGTCGATTTGGCTAATTCTTCCATGAGCCGTGAGTTTCTGCGCAAGGTGGACGCTACGGCCGATGTCAACATCGTCGGCCATTGCGCCGATATGCAAGAGGCTGTTAACCTGATATATAGAAGAAAGGCCTATTGCCTGATTTATATTCCCGCCGAGTTCGACTATGCCTTGATGGAGGGCAGGCAGGCCATTGTGGAATTGTATTCCGACATGGGCAGTTTGCTGTATTACAAGGCGGTGTTGTCGTCGTGTACCGAGGTCTCGTTGTCCATGAACAAAGACATCAAGGCGCAGCGGTTGGTGGGTGCGACCAAGGAACAAGTCGACACGTTCAACCATCCCATCGAGTACGATTTTGTGCCGATGTTCAACACGCAAAGCGGCTTCGCCACCTTCCTGATCCCCGCTGTGCTCATCCTGGTCATACAACAGACGATGGTGCTCGGTGTGGGCATGATGGCGGGAGAGGAGCGCGAGAAGAAGCGCCGAGGCATCCTTGAGCCTCACGTTATCGGCAAGCTGCCGATTGAGATGCTTTGTGGGAAGGCTTTGGCCTATTTCGCCATCTATGCCGTGGTGTCGGCCTATGTTTTCTGTCTTGTGCCGAAATGGTTCCACTTGATACAAATCGGACATCCAGGCGACCTCCTCGCGTTCTTGTTTCCTTTCATATTGGCCTGCATTTTCTTTAGCATAACCATCTCCGGCATCGCGCACAATCGCGAGGTGTTCATCATCATGTTTGTGTTCATCTCGGTGCCGCTGTTGTTCATCTCGGGCATTTCGTGGCCTTCGTGCTCGATTCCGCATTTCTGGAAGGTCGTCTCATGGCTCTTCCCGTCGACTTTTGGCATCAACGGCTTCGTGAAAATCAACAACATGGGCGCGTTGCTTCGCGATGTCAGGCACGAGCTGGTTGGTCTTTGGGCGCAGGCTGCGTTCTATGGCTTCACGGCTTGGTTGGTCTATTACCGTTCCTACGGCAAGCACCTGAAAGACATCATCGAAGTGGCCCAGGAGAGGTTGCAGGCGCGTTGGGCGGAGTATCTTTAAGGGAAGCCGATGGTGAAGATGCAACCACCAAAAAAGAAGCTCTTGCGCAAAGCAGGGGCTTTTTTTTTGCCTTGGCATTATTATTGTCGTATCTTTGCGCCACGTATATAATAAGGTGTGAAACGGCGACGGACTGACATTTTGTCGCTTGGAAGAATTAGTTTAATGAGAGAATCTGTTTACATAATTGACACGAGACGCGAGACGTTTTGACTATGACTTGTGACAATGACTATGACAGCTCTTACCAAAGGTATAAAACACTAACCTAAGTGGAATCTGTCATTGTCATAGTCAATGGTCATAGTCATAATAGTGTCCCGCGTCAAATTTAATTGCTTATGAGTTATAAAGTTGAACCCGAATTGTTTTCAGATATGATGGACTCCAATGCCGAGTTCATCCCCGTGTTGACCATCGAGGAAGGACATCTCGCCCAGGATGAGGAAGTGCCTGAGGAACTGCCCATTTTGCCTTTGCGCAACTCTGTGCTTTATCCAGGTGTGGTCATTCCCATTACTGTGGGACGCGACAAGTCCATTCAGTTAGTGAAGGAATACAACCGCAAACGCAAGGCCATCGGCGTCATCGCGCAGAAGGAGTCGAATGTGGAAGAACCGATGCTCGACGATTTGTATAAGGTGGGCACCTCGGCGCAAATCCTTAAAACCTTTGAGATGCCCGACGGCAATGTCACCGTCATCATCCAAGGCAAACGCCGTTTTGAGGTGGTGGAACCTACTCAGGTCGAGCCTTATATTAAAGCCACGGTGATACCCTACGCGGCTTCGGAAGATATTCCTAACACGCGTAAATTCAATGCTTTGATACAATCTGTCAAGGAGTTGGCCATACAAGTCATCGCTCGTTCGCGTAACCTGTCGCAAGAGGCGGGCTTTGCTATCAAGAACATTGATGACCCCGTTTTCCTGCTCAATTTCGTGGCCAGCAATGTGGAAGCTGACATGCCTGTCAGACAAGGTCTTTTGGAGGCGCGCAACCTCAACCAGATGGCTTCCGACCTCTTGGCTGTGTTGACCGACGAGCAGCAGATGTTGGAACTGAAGCAACAGATCCAAAGCAAAGTGCGCGTCGACATGGACAAACAACAGCGTGAGTATTACCTCAACCAGCAGCTACGTACGATTCAAGAGGAGCTGGGAGGCAATCCCAACGAGCAGGATGTCAAGGAGTTGACGGAGAAGGCCAAGAAGAAGAAATGGTCGAAGGAAGTGTCTGAAGTCTTTGACAGAGAGTTGAAGAAGTTGGAACGCACCCATCCGCAGGCGGCGGAGTATGGCATTCAGCTGAACTATCTACAGTATCTCGTTGACCTGCCTTGGGAGGAATACACCAAGGATAATTTCGACCTGAAACGCGCGCAACGTATCCTCGATGCCGACCATTTCGGCTTGGACAAGGTGAAAGACCGTATCGTTGAGCATCTTGCCGTGTTGAAGTTGCGCAACGATATGAAATCGCCCATCTTGTGCCTTGTTGGGCCTCCTGGCGTGGGCAAGACCTCGTTGGGCAAGTCCATCGCAAGGGCGTTGAACCGTAAATATGTCAGAATGTCACTCGGTGGCGTGCGCGACGAATCCGAATTGCGCGGACACCGTAAAACTTATATCGGTGCCATGCCGGGTCGTATCATTCAGAATTTGCGTAAGGTGAAATCGGGCAACCCTGTTTTCGTTTTGGACGAAATCGACAAGGTGAGCGGCAACAACATCAGTGGCGACCCTCAGGCTGCCTTGCTTGAAATCCTTGACCCTGAGCAGAATAACGCTTTCTATGACAACTTCATCGAGTTGGACTACGACCTCTCGAAGATTCTCTTCATCGCCACGGCCAACAACCTCGCGACCATTCATCCCGCCTTGCGCGACCGTATGGAAATCATCGACTTGAGCGGCTACTTGCGCGAAGAGAAATATGAAATTGCCAAGCGGCACCTCATTCCCAAGCAGATGAAGGAGCATGGCTTAGACAGCAAGCAAATCGCTTTCCCGAAGGACATCGTGATGCACATCATCGACGACTACACCCGTGAGGCGGGCGTGCGTAACTTAGAACGCCGCATTGGCGACATGATGCGCTATCGTGCCAAACAGGTGGTGACCGAGGAATCATTTGACAAGAAACTTACCGACGATGATTTGCGTAAGGTGCTTGGCGTGCCCATGCACCATGACGAGGACGAAGTGAAACATACCATGCCGGGTGTGGCCACGGGCTTGGCCTGGACGCAGGTAGGCGGCGAGATTCTGTCCATCGAGGTCAGTTTGAGCCGTGGTGGAGGTCATCTCTCGCTGACGGGCAACCTCGGCGAGGTGATGAAGGAATCCGCGACTATTGCCTACGAGTTCATCAAAGCACATGCTTCCCAACTTAACATCAACCCCGATGTGTTCGAGGCTTGGAACGTCCACGTCCACATCCCCGAGGGTGCCACGCCTAAGGACGGCCCATCTGCTGGTATCACCATGCTCACCGCTTTGACTTCCGCCTTCACGCAACGTAAGGTGAAGAGCCAGTTGGCCATGACGGGAGAGATTACACTGCGTGGCAGGGTGCTGCCTGTGGGCGGTGTGAAGGAAAAGATGTTAGCTGCCAAACGCAATGGTGTCACCGATCTCATTCTTTCCGTTGACAATGAGCATGATATCAAGGATATTAAGGAGGACTACATCGAAGGCTTGAACTTCCATTATGTGCAGAACATGATGGAGGTGCTTGACCTTGCTTTGGAGAAGGAACAGGATAATAACGACCTCGACTACAACAAGTATCTGAAAAACCTGCATCCCGAGGTGATTGGATTTAAGGTAAAGTGAAAATGAGAAGAGGGCTGTTGGGATTAGTTATGCTGTTTGTGCTGACTGCAGGATGCAGTCAGCGACAAGGTGAGGATGAAAACCTTGCCATTTTCAAATATAACGAATCCGCAGGCATTCTCACCCTCGACCCGATTTATGCCAAGGACTTGCCGCATATCTGGGCTTGTAACCAGGTGTTTAACAGCCTTGTCGCCTTTGATGACCAAAAGAACCTTGTTCCGATGGTGGCCAAGTCGTGGGACATCAGCGAGGATGGATTGATTTATACGTTCCATTTACGTAACGATGTGCAGTTTCATGAGGATACATGTTTTTATCAGTCGGCCCTTCGACGGGCTCAGGAACCTTCACAACACGAAGAAGCCAAGGCCGTTGAGCCTGTCGAAACGCCGAAATCGCGCTATGTGACTGCCCAAGACTTCGTCTATTCCTTCAATAGGGTGGTAGACAAACGCTTGAGTTCGCCTGGATTGTGGATTTTCTCTTCAGTGAAACACGATGACGACCAGTATGCCTTCACGGCTTTGGACGACACTACCTTCCAAATAGAATTGTCGAAACCGTTCCCGCCGTTTTTGGGCATCCTTTCGATGACCTACGCCTCGGTGGTGCCGCATGAAGCCGTTGAGTATTACAGAGATAACTTTCGAAGCCATCCCGTTGGGACAGGGCCGTTCAAGTTCCAGTATTGGAAAGAAGGCGTGAAGCTCGTTTTCCGCAAAAATCCTGACTATTTTGAGCGTGATGCGGCAGGGGAGAGGTTGCCTTATATTGATGCCGTCTCCGTCAGCTTCCTCATAGATAAGCAGGTGGCGTTCCTTGAGTTTATAAAGGGCAAATTCGACTTCATGTCGGGGATTGATGCGCGCTATAAGGACGAATTGCTGACCTACGATGGCAATCTGCGCAAGAAATATGAGGGCAAAATCGAGTTGATTACAGAACCCTACTTGAACACCGAATATTTCTCCTTCTTCATCGATCCGAACGACCCGATAGGTCCCGACCGTGCCCGTGCTTTGCGTCAGGCGGTCAACCTCTGCATCGACCGCGAGAAGATGTTGCGCTACCTGCGCAATGGCATCGGCGAGCCTGGCACGGGCGGCATGATACCCGTCGGTTTGCCTGGACATAGTTCGACCATTGGCTACGGCTACGACCTAAAGCGCGCCCAGCGATTAGTGGCGGAGAACCGTTTAGAAGGCTATCTGTTGCAACTCTCCACCGTGGCAGATTATGCCGACATTGGCAAGTTTGTGCAAAGTCAGGTGGAGCAAATCGGCTTGCAGTGTAAGATGGAGGTGATGCCGCCCGCCACGATGCGTAGTATGAGAAGCAACGGCAGTTTGCAGTTCTTCCGTTCTTCCTGGGTGGCCGACTATCCTGATGCCGAGAATTACCTTTCCTTATTTACTACCTCAAACTTTGCTCCTTCAGGTCCGAATTACTGCCATTACACGAATCCCAAATATGATAAGCTGTTTGACAAAGCCTTGCTTTGTAACGACTTGGAACAGCGTGCCCGTTATTACACTGAAATGGACAGCTTAATGATGCAGGATGCCCCCGTCGTGGTGCTGTTTTACGACGAAGTGCTTCGTTTTGTAAACAAGCGCGTGAAAAACATGGGCAGTAACCCTACTAATTTGCTGGATTTGAGAAAGGTTAGGATAATGCAAAAGTAAAAGCGTTAGGCCAGAAATATGTGGCTTGGAACGTTTTTTTAAGCTGATTCAAATTTTTTAATTGTTGCAACCAACTCATCGCTGATGTTGTTCCCAATCTGGCGGCAGACATCCTGACTCCATTGTTGTGCCATCTCGATGCGCGAGGCTTGGTCGTCCTTGCCTTGCAGCATGGCATAGATGTAACCGGCATTGAAATTGTCTCCTGCACCAACCGTACTGACTGTCTCTATTGTCTGCACGGGATAGGTCTCGCAGCCATCGGGCGTATAGACGCGTATCGAGCGAGGCCCGTCGGTCAGAATCAAGGTTTGGCAGTGGCGGCTCACCCGTTCATAAATGGCATCCCCATCCTGCAGACCATACATGTAGTCGAAATCCTCCATCGACCCACGCACCACATTCGCTAAACTCATATTCTCCTCGATATTGGATGCCACCTCCGGCAAATCGACAATGTGGTTTTTGCGGAAGTTCACGTCGTAATAAAGCCAAGCACCCGACTCGTGTGCAGTGCGCAATAAATTGCCCACAACAGGTCGTATGGCAGGGTTGATGGCAAAGAACGAACCGAAAAGCACCACGGCATCCTTGTCCATTTGAGGCAACTTTCCGTCCAACCAAACAGACGCGTGGTCCTTATAAAACACGTATTGCGCATCGTTATGCTCATCCAAAAAAGCCAATGTTATATGTGACTTGACATTATCATGTCGGCAGACATATTCCGGCGACACACCATTGTCAACTAAAAAGTTGCAAATCATGTCGCCCACATGGTCGCCTCCCACTTCCGTCAGCATGGCGCAGGGCACGCCAGCACGTCCGAGCGAAACGATACTGTTGAATGTCGATCCGCCTGGAACGGCTTTCTGGGGTTGGTCGTTCTTGAACAGGATATCCAATACAGTCTCACCTATGCCGATTACATGTTTTTGGGTCATACTATTCATGTTGTTGCCTTTTTCGTATGGCTGCAAAAATACAAAAAAAGCGGCTTTTCTAAAGGATGAGGAAGGAAAAATAAAATCGGTATAACTTTGTGATAATCACTCGGTTATACCGATTGTCTTGCGGAGAGAAAGGGATTCGAACCCTTGGAACGCAATGCGTTCAACGGTTTTCGAGACCGCCCCGATCGACCACTCCGGCATCTCTCCTGACTTGAAGTCAGATGGTCTGACAAAATGAAAGCGACTTACGCCGCCTTGCGGAGACAGAGGGATTCGAACCCCCGAAGCCTTTCGGCTTAACGGTTTTCAAGACCGCCGCTATCGACCACTCAGCCATATCTCCGCTGCAAAAGTACAACATTTTTCGTTTGGTTGCGATTTTTCCCGAAAAAAAATTCCCGTTTGTCACGAAATGATTATTTTTGCACATTGAAATAATCCGTATTGCTATGAAAAGAACACTTGTAATATTGATGTTAGTGCTGCTTGGTTTTACCGGCAACGCACAAGAAAAGGTGAAGCACTTGAAGCCTTATTTGTCAACGACAACCTATTGTGCCCCAGGTGTTTCGCCATACGTGGAAAACGCCATTGCCTTCGAGAACCGTTCAGCCGTGTATAAGGAGTTTGAACCGGGCAAGTTTAAGGCAACGGTGGAGATTACCACGATTTTTAGACATGCCGGTGATTCGCTGATTTGTAATTTGTCGAAGGTCGCTTTGGATAGCCCTGTGGTGACCGACACCTCAAACCTGAGTGGTGCCTTCATCGACCAACAGCGTTTTTCGCTGCCCAATGGCGAGTATGAAATGGAATTCAGCATCGTCGACTTGAATAGTGGCATCGCGCTTCCCACCGAAACCATGCCATTGACCTTAAATTATAAGGAAGGTATGCCTGCTATTTCCGACATCCTGCTGTTCGATTCGTACGAGAAAGCCGACCAACAAAAGGCCTGCACCAAGAGCGGCTGTGATTTCCTGCCTCGTGTGTATCCCTTCTATGGTGTCAACGATGAAAGACTGCATTTCTACACGGAGTTATACAACAGCGACAAGCTCTATGACGAAGGCAAGTTCCTTGTTAATTATTACATCGAAACCGTTGAGTCGTCGAGCCGCATGCAAAACTATAACTTCAACAAGCGCTATGAGGTGAGCAGGGTAAATGTGTTGCTCAATACCATAGATATTAAGGACTTGCCATCGGGCAACTATTACCTCGTTGTCGAGATGCGTGACCGCAGCAACACTTTGATTTGCTCCAACAGCTGCTTCTTCCAACGCAGCAATCCGAGTGTGAGTTACGACATGAACGACCTCGCCGGAGTGAACGTTGCCAATACCTTTGTCGGCAATATCACCGACATCGACACATTGCGCAAGTACATCAAATACCTTAGCCCGATTTGTTCTGAAACGGAGCGTGATTATTCCAACAGTCTCGTGAAAACCGACGATATGAAGACCATGCAGCAGTTCCTGTTCAACTTCTGGAGCGCGCGCTCGCCGATGAATCCCAAGCAGGGTTTTGAAGAGTATTTGACCGCTGTGCATCGTGTCAACATGTCGTTCAAGACTTCATCCTATCCAGGTTATCGCACCGACCGCGGCTATGTGTTCCTTAAATACGGCCAGCCCGATAAGATTATGCAGGAGCCTAACGAGCCTGGTGCCTATCCCTACGAGATTTGGCATTACTACGAGCTAGTCTACGATCGCAACAAGCAACACGACAAGCGTTTTGTGTTTATGTCGAAAGACTCGGCGGCCAACGATTACCAGCTCATCCATTCCAATGTGATTGGCGAAATCCAAAACCCGCGTTGGCAGCTTGAGATTTATTCGCGTATCTATGGAGAGGGTTACGATCAGGGCGTCGACCAAACCCAATATGAAAATGGTTGGGGCACGCATGCTGGCGATTTGTACAACAATCCAAGATAACAACCATGAAAACTATCGGGTTTTATTTGGTGAAGTGGTGGGTTGATTTCCAATCCATTCAGCCGTATTGGCTGCTTTACCTGAAATCCGATTTGTATTATTTGTTCGTCTACCATGTGGCTCGCTATCGTCGCAAGGTAGTGAGGCAGAACTTGTTGCGTTCTTTTCCCGAAAAAGATGCCAAGTCAATCAAGACCATAGAAAAACACTTTTATCGCAACCTCTGCGATTTGGTCGTGGAAGGTCCGAAGATGATGCGCATGGGGCCGGATGGCTACAGGGAAAGGCTCACTTTTGTCAACACGGAGTTGATAACCCAATTGGAAGAAAAACACAAAAACATCTTTTTCGCCATCCCGCATTCGGGCAACTGGGAGTGGTTTGGCAAGATGATTCCAGAACTTTCTCACCATAAAGGCCTTGCCGTATATAAAAGGGTGCAAAATTCTGTTTTTGAACGTCTTATGCTGTATATGCGAACTAAAGACTGCAACTTGGAGATGGTGGAATCGAATTCGGTGCTACGAAGATTAGCCCAGTTGCGCGACACTCCCAATGCCGTGTTGATGATGGCCGACCAAACTCCACATGGATTGGCTACGGATTACTGGATCGAGTTTTTGCATCAGGATACTTGCTGGTTTACGGGGATCGAACGCATCGCCCAAAAGTTGGACTATTCCATTGTTTTCGTCAGCATGAAACGGCAGGGGAGAGGCCGATATGAGATTGCTTTTGAGATGATTACGGATAATCCAAAGGGAACCGTAAGCGGTGAAATCATGGAGCGTTATGTGCGTTGCGTGGAGCGTTTCATTGAAGCCAACCCCGGCAATTGGCTCTGGTCGCATCGCAGATGGAAACACGAAAGACCTCAAACGGAAAAAGCATGAAGGTGGCTGTCGTCATATTGAATTTCAACGGACGGAAGTTCCTCGAACAGTTCCTGCCCAATGTCATCGCCAACTGCGACCCGACATTGGCCGAAATCGTTGTGGCCGACAATGCTTCCACCGACGATTCTGTAGCCTTCATGCGCGAGCATTTCCCTGAGATTCGCCTGATTGAGAATGGCAGCAACGGAGGCTTTGCCACGGGTTATAATGTGGCCTTGCGACAGATTGAGGCTCAGTATTATGTGCTGCTCAACTCCGACATCGAGGTGGCGCCGCGATGGATTGAACCCGTTATCGAAATGATGGATGCCGACCCGCAGATTGCCGCCTGTCAGCCCAAGATTCTCTCCTATTATAATAAGGAGCGGTTTGAATATGCCGGTGCCAGCGGTGGCTTCATCGACAAGTACGGCTATCCTTTCTGCCGTGGGCGCGTGTTTCAAAACCTGGAGGTTGACGAACATCAGTACGATGTGCCGAAAGAAGTGTTTTGGGCCACGGGCGCCTGCATGTTTGTCCGTGCCGATTTGTATCATCAAATCGGCGGTTTGGACGACAGTTTCTTTGCCCACATGGAGGAAATCGACTTGTGCTGGCGACTGAAGAATGCTGGATACAAGGTGTATTGCTGTCCGCAGTCGTGGGTGTATCACATCGGTGGTGGCACTTTGTCAAAGAACTCGCCGCGCAAGACCTATTTGAATTTCCGCAACAATCTCTCGCTGTTGGTGAAAAACCTGCCCAAGCATCGTGTGCACCGTACCATTATCTACCGCATCTTTTTGGACTGGGTGGCGGCGTTCAAGTTCCTCGTTGAAGGTTGCCCGAAGGACTTTTGTATGGTCTTCAAGGCGCATTGGGATTTCTACAAACGGCTGAAAACCCTAAGAGATGGCCGCAAGACGACGGAGCACAAGACGGTCAGTTGCATCTATAAGCGCAACATCGTGTTTGACAATGTGATTCGCGGAAAAAAGAAATACAGCGAATTAAAGGAAAGTGATTTTACTTTGTAGGGATGTGAGTTATAGCATCTCCAAAGCCAAAACAGCCTCGTCATATCCTTTTAGCCCTAATCCTATAATGCTCTTCCGGCAAGCCTCGGCGGTGAAAGAATGCCTTCGATAAGGCTCCCGTTTCGAGATGTCGGAAATGTGTACCTCCACTACAGGGATGCTGATGGCACGAATGCAGTCGGCGATGGCGATGGAAGTGTGGGCGTAGGCACCAGGGTTCATCACAACGGCATCATATTGTCCGTCAGCAGCTTGCAGTTGGTCAATCAACACGCCTTCGTGGTTGGATTGGAAATAGGAAATCTCATGTTGAGGGAATCGCTCACGGAGTTGCGGCAGGTATTCGCCGAAAGAAAGATTGCCATAAATTTCGGGTTCACGTTTGCCTAAAAGGTTGAGGTTGGGGCCGTTGAGGATAAGGATTTTCATGGTGGATATTTTTTGCAAAAATAGGGTTTTTGGACACTTGGAAGAGATTTTTTTGTCGGAAAAGTTGGTGTGTGTCAATTCTTTTTCTATTTTTGTCAAAAATTCAGGTGTTATGAAGATTATCACATTAGGCAAGACCAACTTAAAAGTGAACAAGAATGGCTTTGGTGCCTTGCCCATTCAGCGCATCAGCGAAAAGGAAGCGGTTTATCTGCTGCACAAGGCCTACGACAACGGCATCAACTTTTACGACACGGCGCGGTTCTACACCGACAGCGAGGAGAAAATCGGCGCTGCTTTTGGCGACCGCCGCAACAAGGTGCTCATTGCTTCCAAGACGGCAGCCACCAATGTGGAGGACTTTTGGAAAGACCTTCATACCACCTTGAAAAACCTGAAAACCGACTATTTGGACTTGTACCAATTCCACAATCCTGACTATTGTCCGCGTCCAGGCGACAAGTTGGGCATGTATGACGCTATGAAGGTGGCCAAGCGCCAAGGTAAGGTGCGTTTTATCGGTATCAGCAACCACCGACAAAATGTGGCCATGGAAGCCATCGAGCGTGACTGCTACGACACATTGCAATATCCGTTCTCTTACCTGTCGTCTCCAGAAGACCAAAAGATTGTGGAGGCCTGCTATAAGCATAATATGGGCTTTATCTGCATGAAAGCTTTGGCGGGTGGCCTCATCAACGACTCGGCCTTGGCCTACGCCTTCCTTAACCAGTTCGACCATGCCCTGCCCATTTGGGGCATACAGCGTGAGAGCGAGTTGGACGAGTTCATTTCGTATCAAGACCATGAGCCTGAGCTTTCTTCCGCTTCGTGGCGCAAGATTGAGAAGGAACGTGCCGAGTTATCGGGCGAGTTTTGCCGTGGCTGTGGTTATTGTATGCCTTGTCCCGCAGGCATCCAAATTAATGACTGCGCCCGTATGAGTCTCTTGCTGCGCCGTGCTCCGCTTGAGGTTTACCTCACCGAGGAATGGGCTGAGAAGATGAAACTCATCGAGAACTGCAAGCACTGCAACGCCTGCCACGAAAAATGCCCATACGATTTGGACACGCCGACGCTGCTCGAAAAGAACTACGAGGATTTCAAACAGTTTTGGGCGAAGAAACAGGCGGGAGAGCTTTAATTACTATAATACTGATTTCTATGAAAAAAGTGTTTTTAGCTTTAATCACGTTGCTTTTTATTGGACTTGGGTCGGCATTTGCCCAAACCTCCAATAATTTCATATTCGCAGGGGAGAAGAATAAGTTTTATTATCATGGCATGCAAATCGAATCCATGCGTCAAATAAAATCTATCCTCGCTAACGACGAATTGGCTCTAAAGGAAGTAAGGAAAGCGGGAGTTGCCAATGGTTTTGCATACGTAATAAGTTTTATGGGTGGTTTTGCCCTTGGATGGGAAGTTGTAGATATTATTCGTGGCCATTTTAACCCCTACATCCTTGCAGGGGGTGTTGGCTTGATTGCAGGAGGTTATGGCCTTTCGTATTTGGCTAATAGCCATTTGAAGAAAGGTGTTGCCATTTATAATGCCAATTTAGGTAAAACATCCTACGGTGGTGGTGTCGAACTCAATTTCGGTCTGGCACCAGGAGGTGTCGGGCTGACATTGAGTTTCTAACCTGTCAGAAAAAGAATAAAAGCTCCGTTTCAAAAGAAGCGGAGCTTTTTTCATTGTGGTCTGAAGGATTACTTCAGCGGCGAAGGCGTGTGGTACTCGCGGGCACCGAGCTCCTTGTCGAGCATAATCATGCCACCGATGTGGTCGCCGATCATTGTGGCTTGGCGTACCAGGTCGCGGGCATTCTCTTCCTCTTCCACCTGTTCATCGATGAACCAGGCGAGGAAGTTGGCGGCAGCGCGGTCCTTGTCTTCGTCGGCGATGTCGCACAGATTGTTGATCATGGCGGTCACCTTCTTCTCATGTTCGAGGGTGTCTTCAAAAGCGGCCAACACGCTCTTCCATTCGGTCTGCACTTTGGCGATAGGGGCCAGGACGACCTTGGCATCTTGTGAATGCAGGTAGTTGATCATGATGGCTGCGTGGGCTTGTTCCTCAAGGAATTGCACCTTGTACCAATGGGCGATGCCATGGAAACCCTTGGCGTAGATGTCTTGCGACATGCTCAGATAGAGATAGGCCGACCACATCTCAGCATTGATTTGGTCGTTGATGGCTTTTGCTAATTTCTTGCTAATCATCTTTTTTAGTTATTAGTTATTAGTTGTTCAGTTGTTCAGTTGGCTTTCAGCAGTCAGCAATCAGCTTTAACTTCGTTGAATCTTCGATTTCAGCTTGGTTTAAGTAAGCTGACGGCTGATTGCTGATAGCTGACGGCTTCTTATTCAAAATACCGTTTATACAGTCCCTCAAAGCCTTTGCCGTGGCGGGCTTCGTCTTTGGCCATCTCGTGGACGGTGTCGTGGATGGCATCGAGGTTGCGCTCCTTGGCCACGCGAGCGATGCGCATCTTGTCTTCGCAGGCGCCGGCTTCGGCGATCATGCGCTTGTAAAGGTTGGTCTTGGTGTCCCAAACCACGTCGCCCAGCAGTTCGGCGAATCTGGCGCAGTGGTCGGCCTCTTCGAAGGCATAGCGCTTGAAGGCCTCGGCAATTTCGGGATAGCCTTCGCGGTCGGCTTGGCGGCTCATGGCCAAATACATGCCAACTTCGGTGGCTTCACCCATGAAATGAGCGTTGAGGTCCTTAATCATGTCTTCGCCGGTGCCTTTGGCGATGCCGACGACATGTTCGGTTACGAAATTCAAGGCAGCGCTTTCGTCAACGACTTTCCATTCAACGATTTGCTTGCATTGAGGGCAGCGTTCGGGGGCTTCCTCTCCTTCGTGTACGTACCCGCAGATGGGGCAGATGAATTTTTTCTTCATAGATGTTCTTATTTAATGAGTTAGTTTTTCGAAAATTGTAAACGCAAAGATAGGCTTTTTTCTTGTATCGCTGCAGGAGGATGGAAAAAAATATTAATCGGCGGTTTTGCTGCAAATTTACTGCATTTTTATGGAGCCGACAATGGATTTTTCCTTACCTTTGCATTTTGTTTTGACGATAAACCATCCAAATCTATGTTGAATCGAAGATTTTTGAGAGTCAAGGCGTTGCAATCCATTTACGCCTACCATCAGTCAGAGAGTTCCAACCTGCCTCAAGCCGAACGTCAGCTGCTTGAATGGGTCGAGGACCTTTATAAGCTTTTTGTCTACCAGCTTTCTTTTTGGGTCGAAATCAGGCATTTTGCCGAACGCCGCATCGAGGAGAACAAGCAAAAGCATTTCCCGACGGAGGAGGACTTGAACCCCAACATGAAGTTTGTCAACAATAGCATTCTCAAGGCTTTGGATGACAACAAGCATCTGATGAAATTGGAGGAACAGTACAAAATCAACTGGGCCGACTCCCGTGAGGATTTCATTCGCAATATGTTTGTTAAGTTGGTTGAAACGCCAGAGTATCAGGAATATATGTCCAACGGAAAAACGGGTTTTGGCGAAGACAAGCGTTTCTTGGTTACGGTGATTGAAACCTACATGCCCGAAAATGGCTTGCTCTACGACTATTATTCCGACCGTGACCTTTCGTTCAACAGCGATTACCAGTTGGCCATTTATCTGCTTTGGAAGTTCATCAGCGAGATGTCCTCCAATTTCGATGAATTCAGTATGTTGCCGCCAATCTATAAGGCTGAGACTGATGATAAGGAGTTTGTAGTCAAGCTGTTCGAAAAGACCATTCTTCATGCCGATGAGTACATGGAATTGGTGAAGGCCAACATCTCCAATTGGGACTATGACCGTTTGGCGTTGATGGATAAGATTTTGATTTTCATGGCTTTGACGGAGTTTTGCGAATTTCATTCCATCCCTGTGAAGGTGACCATCAACGAGTATATCGAGATTTCCAAGTTCTATAGTACCTCCGAAAGTCGTCGTTTCGTCAATGGAATGTTAGACCGACTTTCCAACGTCTTGAAAGAGGAGGGAAAATTGGTGAAGACGGGTTTGGGCTTGGTCGACAAATGAGACTGTTAGACAATAAAATGATATTGGTGTCGTTATCCTGAAAATAAGGAAATATGAAGCGAACAATCTACGTAATATGGATTTTGGTGCTGTCAATCATTGCTTTACAAGCCAGTGCACAAGTGAACAATGGCTTGTATCGTGCCTTGACGGACGCCAATTCGGCCCGTGTGGTGGCTTTGGGCGGTCTGCCGCTGCCTTTGCATGACGGCGACTTGCAGTCGGCTGTTTTCAATCCCTCAGCCATCTCGCCCGAGATGAACAACCAATTGACTTTGTCGTATGTGGGCGATTTCAAAGTGGGGACGAACTTCGGCACGGCTCAATACAGCCATACTTTTGATAAAGTGGGTAGTTTTGCAGCTTCAGTCCAATATTACAACTACGGCAACATGCAGTATGCCTCCGAAAGTGGCTACACCGACGGTAGCACGTTCAACGTGTCGGATTATGCGGTCACCCTTGGTTGGGGTCGTGAGCTGACCGATAAATGGAGCATCGGTGCCAACCTGAAATATGCTGGCGTACAGTATGAAACAGGTCGCGCAGGTGCCTTAGGCGTGGATGTGGCAGCCACGTATTGGTCGTATTCCAATTGGGCTTTCACTCTCGCTGCACGCAACATCGGACGACAAATCTTTAGCAAAGAGTTGAATGTGGACGACAAGTGGTTGCCGTTCTCCTTGGATTTCATGGTTTCCAAACAGCTCGACCACCTGCCGTTGACCATCATCATGGGCTACAAGGACATCCAGCATTGGAACAAAATCTATGACGACCCACTTGATTTGGCGGGATATTATGACCCCGTTACGGGAGAATACAAAGGTCCGTCGAAGGCCGCGAAGTTCTTTGCCAACTTGGGTTGCCATTTAGTCATTGGCGGCGAACTGGCGTTGGGCAAGAACATATTCTTGAGAGCTTCCTACGACTACGAGACCCATCGCAATATGGGAGTGCCTAAGAAGCGTAGTTTGGTAGGTTTTTCGGCTGGTTTTGGCGTGAAAATCAAGGCCTTCCAAATTGACTATGCGCTCTCAAGAAACAATATCGTGGGCTCGCCCCATTTCCTGACGCTGCGTTTGGATTTGAGCAAATTTAAATAAGAATGCGGAATTTGGAATTCGGAATGCTGAATGGGGGCGAAGCCCAGCATCGCATTGCGATATTCCGCATTCCAAATTCATCATTCAGAATTAAAAAGAAATGTATCTCCACGAACTCAAACTGACCAACTTCAAGAACTGTGAATCGGCGGATTTGCAGCTGTCGGAGAATGTCAATTGTTTCGTGGGCCTCAACGGGGCAGGGAAGACCAACATCCTCGATTCCATCTACTACCTTTCGTTTTGCAAGAGCTTTTTTAGTGCTACCGACAAACAGAACATCCGTCATGAGCAGGATTTCTTCGCCATCCATGGCGTGTACTCGCACGATGGCAAGGACGACGAGATGGTGTCGTGTGTGCAGAAAAGCGATGCCAAAAAGTCGTTCCGTTTCAACAAGAAGGAATACGACCGCCTCAGCGACCACATCGGCAAGTTTCCTTTGGTGATGATTTCGCCTTACGACCGTGACCTCATCAACGAGGGCAGCGACCTGCGTCGCAAGTTCATCGATGGCGTGATTTCACAGTTCGACCCCATGTATCTCAACGCCTTGCTGAAATACAACCGTGCCTTGCTGCAACGTAACATGCAGCTGAAACAGTTTGCCGAAAGTCGCTATTTTGACCGCGAGTTACTTCGCCTTTGGGAAGACCAGCTGGCGCAACATGCCGACGACATCCATGCCAAACGCCATCAGTTTTTGGAGGAGTTTTTGCCGATTTTTCAACATTATTACGAGATTGTCTCGGGTGGCACGGAAAAGGTGAATGTGGTATATCAGTCGCGACTGGATGAAAAGCCATTGAACGAGTTGCTGGAGGAGAGCTTGCAGCAAGACCGTTATTCGGGCTATACCAACGTAGGCATCCACAAGGACGACTTGGAGTTCACCCTTGATGGTCATCCGCTGAAAAAGTTTGGCTCACAAGGCCAGCAGAAGTCGTTTGTGGTGTCGATTCGTTTGGCGCAATTTGAGTTCAACTACCAAAAGATTGGCTACAAGCCTATTTTGCTGTTGGACGACATCTTCGACAAACTCGACGACCAGCGCGTGATGAAACTGGTCCGATTGGTCGGTGACGAGCATTTTGGACAGGTGTTTATTACTGACACACAACAGGGTAGGGTGGAGAAGCTGTTTGAAAACACTAACATCGACCACAAGATTTTCGAAGTGGTCAAAGGCCAAGTCAAGGAGATAGGAGGCGACGATGGTGTACTTTGACGTGAAGCCCCTCGGCGACCTTATCAAGGAGTTCTATGAGCAACACCGAGGTTCTGATTATTTGGACGAAATCAAGCTCATCAATACATGGCCCAAGGTGGTGGGACCATTCATCGCCTCGCATACCATCGACCTTTCCATCAAAAACCACAAGCTTTTCGTCCGCGTTGATTCCGATGCTTTACGCAATGAATTGAATTACTCCAAATCGTTGTTGATGAAGAATTTGAATGATAGGGTGGGGAAGGAAATCTTGAAAGAGATTGTGCTGAATTGAGTGTTTGCCAAAATAACAAAAAGGGTAATGTTGCCAAAAATGGTTGGTGACGGAGGTCAAAAAACGACAAAATATGATAGGCAGAGATAAGTCTAAAAGAGTATCTTTGCAGTGCGAGCTGAAACGGAGGAAGGCTCTGCTGGGGAGCA
>JAEEGH010007055.1_pt1 | contig 27199 bp, 16 predicted proteins | sample 9134181 | NCBI WGS metagenome assembly JAEEGH01 (sample SAMN16246544, study PRJNA631951) | gut metagenome | biome: gut microbiome; feature: rumen; material: DP-attached | host: Bos | place: Iran: Karaj | collected 2018-10 | reverse complement strand
GGAGGTAGGCGGCCTTGGTCTTCATGAGGTTGGCGGGCACAGTGAAGAACTGTGTGCTGGCACCACCACCGAGGAAGAGAACTTCGTACTCCTCAGGGATGTTGAGGAGGTCGCGCCACAGTTGACGAGTCTCAGCCATGATGCGCTCCCAACCCGGGGTGCGGTGAGAAATCTCGGCGATACCGATACCGGTGTTGTCGAAATCATAGAGCGCCTTGACGGTGCTTTCGATAGCCTGCTTGGGCAGTACGCAGGGACCTGCGTTGAAATTAAAAGCCTGTTTCATTACAGTTTGTTGTTTAATTTGTTGGTTTATAATTTATTGATTAAGATTGTTGCTCTTATTTTGCTGCAAAGATAGTAAATAAAACCTTGCAGCAAGCCTTTTCTCATTTATTTATTTTATTAAGGTGTAGAACGATTTTATCCTGCCCAAAAAACGCAACGAAAACGCTGATAAATTATTGATTTATAATATTTTAATTTTTTTAGAGAAAAAAAGTACCGAAATACATTGCCATTCCAATAAAATGTTGTACTTTTGCACACTCAAAATCAAAAGGAAAGAAAGCGATGAAAAAAGACATTCACCCTAAGAATTACAGACTGGTTGTTTTCAAAGATATGTCGAATGACGTGACCTTCCTGTCGCGCTCGACCATCAACACTAAGGAAACCATCAAGTGGGAAGACGGCAACGAATATCCTCTGGTGAAGCTCGAAATCTCTAGCGCATCACACCCCTTCTACACGGGTAAGATGAAGCTCGTCGACAGCGCCGGTCGTGTTGATAAGTTCAACAACAAGTACAAGAAGTTCTTCGAGAAGAAGGAAACCAAGTAAGTTGAACCATATCAAAAGAATGAAGCTCTTGCCAGTCGCGAGGGCTTTTTTTTTGCCTTGGCATTATTATTGTCGTATCTTTGCACTATATATTTTATAAGGTGTAAAACGGCGACAGACTGACAAAATGTCGCCCGCATTTCAAATTGAAACTATGAGTTTTAAATTAGATACTGAATTGTTTTCTGATATGATGGACCCCAATGGTGACTTCATCCCCGTGCTGACCATCGAGGACGAACGCCTCGGCCAAGACGAAGAGGTGCCGGAGGAACTGCCTATTTTGCCTTTGCGCAACTCGGTGCTCTATCCGGGTGTCATCATCCCCATCACCGTGGGACGCGACAAGTCCATCCGCCTGATCAAGGAATACTATAAGAAACGCAAGGCCATCGGCGTCATCGCACAGACCAATGCCGATGTGGAAGACCCTACGCTGGCCGACCTTTATAAGGTGGGTACCTCTGCACAGATCATCAAGACCCTGCAGATGCCCGATGGCAACACGACGGTCATCATCCAAGGCAAACGCCGTTTCGAGGTGGTGCAGGAGACCCAAACCGAGCCTTATCTGAAGGCTGCGGTGGTGCCCTATGTTGTGGCAGAAGAGGTCCCCAATACCAAGAAGTTCAGTGCCTTGGTGCAGTCGGTCAAGGAATTGGCCATACAGATCATCGGGCGTTCGCGCAATATGCCGCAAGAGGCTGGCTTCGCCATCAAGAGCATTGAAGATCCTGTCTTCCTGATGAACTTTGTGGCTAGCAATGTCGAGGCCGAGATGCCTACCAAACAAGCCCTCTTGGAGGCCCGCACTCTGAATCAGATGGCCACCGACCTGCTGAGCGTGCTGACCGAGGAACAGCAGATGCTGGAGCTGAAACAACAGATCCAGAGCAAGGTGCGCGTCGATATGGACAAGCAACAGCGTGAGTATTACCTCAACCAGCAGCTGCGTACCATTCAGGAGGAACTGGGTGGCACACCCAACGAGCAGGACGTCAAGGAGCTGACTGAAAAGGCCGCGAAGAAGAAATGGTCGAAGGAAGTGGCGGAGGTCTTTGAGCGTGAGCTGAAGAAACTGGAACGCACCAACCCGCAGGCGGCGGAATACGGCATACAGCTGAATTATCTCCAATACCTCGTGGACTTGCCGTGGGAGGAGTTCACCAAAGATAACTTCGACCTGAAACGTGCTCAACGCATCCTTGATGCCGACCACTATGGCCTGGACAAGGTAAAGGACCGTATCGTCGAGCACCTTGCCGTGTTGAAGCTGCGTAACGACATGAAGTCGCCTATCTTGTGTCTCGTCGGACCTCCTGGTGTGGGTAAGACCTCGTTGGGCAAGTCTATCGCCCGCGCATTGAACCGCAAATATGTCAGAATGTCATTGGGTGGCGTGCGCGATGAGTCAGAGTTGCGCGGTCACCGTAAAACTTATATCGGCGCCATGCCGGGTCGTATCATCCAGAACCTGCGTAAGGTGAAGTCGGGCAACCCCGTCTTCGTCCTCGACGAAATCGACAAGGTGAGCGGCAACAACATCAACGGTGACCCACAGGCAGCTCTACTCGAAATCCTCGACCCTGAGCAGAACAACACCTTCTACGACAACTTCATCGAATTGGATTACGACCTCTCGAAGATCCTCTTCATCGCTACGGCTAACAATCTCTCGACCATCCATCCCGCCTTGCGCGACCGTATGGAAATCATCGACCTGAGTGGCTACCTGCGTGAGGAGAAATACGAAATTGCCAAGCGTCATCTTATCCCCAAGCAGATGAAGGAACACGGTCTTGACGCCAAGCAAATCACCTTCCCGAAGGTCATTGTCATGCACATCATCGACGACTATACTCGTGAGGCAGGTGTTCGTAACTTGGAACGCCGTATCGGCGACATGATGCGTTTCCGTGCCAAACAGGTCGTCACAGAGGAGCAGTTCGACAAGAAGATTACGATGGATGACATCCGTAAGGTGCTCGGCGTGCCGATGCACCACGACGAGGACGAGGTGAAGCACAGCATGCCGGGTGTGGCCACAGGCTTGGCTTGGACCCAGGTGGGCGGTGAGATCCTGTCCATCGAGGTCAGCTTGAGCCGTGGTGGCGGACACCTCTCGCTGACGGGTAACCTCGGCGAGGTGATGAAAGAGTCGGCCACCATCGCCTACGAGTTCATCAAGGCTCACGCCTCGCAACTCAATATCAATCCTGATGTGTTTGAGGCTTGGAACGTGCATGTCCACATCCCTGAAGGCGCCACACCTAAGGACGGACCCTCGGCGGGTATCACCATGCTCACTGCTTTGACCTCTGCCTTCACGCAGCGCAAGGTGAAGAGCAACCTGGCCATGACGGGTGAGATTACCCTGCGTGGCAGAGTACTGCCGGTGGGTGGTGTGAAGGAGAAGATTCTTGCCGCCAAGCGCAACGGTGTGACCGACCTCATCCTCTCTATCGACAACGAGCACGATATCAAGGACATCAAGGAAGATTACATCAACGGATTGAACTTCCACTATGTGGAGAACATGATGGAAGTGCTCGACCTGGCCTTGGAGAAGGAACAGGACACGAACGACTTGGATTACAACAAGTATTTGACCAACTTGCACCCTGAGGTGATTGGTTTCAAAGTGAAATGAAAATGAGGAGAGGATTGCTTGGATTGTTTTTGTTGCTTGTGCTGGCTGCAGGATGCAGTCAGCGACATGATGACGAAGAGAACCTCGCCATCTTCAAGTACAACGAAAGTGCCGGCATCCTTACCCTCGACCCTATCTATGCCAAGGACCTGCCGCATATCTGGGCGTGCAATCAGGTGTTCAACAGCCTTGTTGCCTTCGACGACAAGATGAACCTCGTCCCGATGGTGGCCAAGTCGTGGGACATCAGCGATGATGGATTGACTTATACATTCCATTTGCGAGATGATGTGCAGTTTCATGTGGATAAGTGTTTTGAGGGGGAAAAACAGGCCCCTGAGCCTGTCGAAGGGCCGGCCCCTCGTATAGTCACAGCTCAAGACTTTGTCTATTCCTTCAACCGTGTGGTCGACAAGAGCTTGAATTCCCCTGGCCTTTGGATTTTCTCTTCCGTCAAACACGATGATGACCATTACGCCTTTACTGCCTTGGACGACACCACCTTCCAAATTGAGTTGGCGAAGCCGTTCCCGCCGTTTTTGGGCATTCTTTCGATGACCTATGCCTCGGTGGTGCCGCACGAGGCCGTCGAATATTATGGCGACGACTTCCGCAGCCATCCTGTGGGGACGGGGCCGTTCAAGTTCCAATATTGGAAGGAGAACGTAAAGTTGGTCTTCCGCAAGAATCCTAACTATTTCGAGCGTGACGAAGCAGGGGAGAGGCTGCCCTATATCGATGCTGTCTCCGTCAGCTTCCTCATCGACAAGCAGGTGGCTTTCTTAGAGTTCATCAAGGGCAAGTTCGACTTTATGTCGGGTATCGATGCACGCTACAAGGACGAACTGCTGACCTACGACGGCAACCTTCGCAAGAAGTATGAGGACAAGATCGAGCTGATCACAGAACCCTATTTGAACACCGAGTATTTCTCCTTCTTCATCGACCCCAACGATGAGTTAGGCCCCGAGCGTGCAAAGGCTTTGCGACAAGCCGTTAGCCTCTGCATCGACCGCGAGAAAATGTTGCGTTATCTACGCAATGGCATCGGCGAGCCTGGCACGGGCGGTATGATTCCGGTGGGCTTGCCCGGACATAGCAGTACGATTGGATACGGCTACGACTTGAAACGTGCCCAACGTCTGGTGGCCGAAAACCATCTTGAAGGTTATCTGCTGCAACTCTCCACCGTCGCTGACTATGCTGACATCGGTAAGTTCGTGCAAAGTCAGGTGGAGCAGATTGGTTTGCAGTGCAAGATGGAAGTGATGCCACCCGCCACGATGCGTAGCATGAGAAGCAATGGCAGTTTACCGTTCTTCCGCTCCTCATGGGTGGCCGACTATCCCGATGCGGAGAACTACCTTTCGCTGTTCGTTTCCTCTAATTTTGCTCCTTCTGGACCGAATTATTGCCATTACACCAATCCCAAGTTCGATAAGCTATTTGACAAAGCCTTACTGTGTAACGATTTGGAGCAACGTGCCACTTATTACACTGAAATGGACAGCTTGATGATGCAGGATGCCCCCGTGGTGGTGCTGTTCTACGACGAGGTGCTGCGTTTCGTCAATAAGCGCGTGAAGGACATGGGGAGCAACCCGACGAATCTGTTGGATTTGCGGAGGGTGAAGATAATTGATTAAAAATCAAAAAAAAGAATTCATTTATTGTCGTTTTATTCAATTGTTTTTATAGTTTTGCACGCGTTAACAAGTTAATAATAAGAAGCATAACTATGAAAACAATTACTATGGAAATCAAAGATGCCATTACCAGATGCCTAATGGCATTTGTTATCGTGTTTGGCATCGGGCTACATAAAGCGGAGGCCCAGCTCGTGATTACACCTGGAAATGAGATTCAGGGTTGGACGGCTGATTCGTTGGTCAGAAATGTTTTGATGAGCGGTGGTGTTTCGATATCAAACGTGCGTTTTAATGGATATGACGATGATTTGGTTTGTGATAACATTGGCATATTTGAGACGGGCATAACGCCCACCAATCTGGGCATTGAAAGTGGTTTGGTCATCGCTACGGGAAATGTCAGAGTCGCGGAAGGGCCTAATGATTTAACTGAAAAGAACGACTCGACTACATGTTCTGGCTATTATGATAGCAGTTTGGCCCGATTGGCTACAGATTCCATCTATGATGTGGCAGTATTGGAGTTTGATTTTGTTCCATGGGATAGCATTATCTCGTTTTCCTATGTATTTGGATCAGAGGAATATCCGGAGTATGTCGACGGTCCTTATAACGATGTGTTCGGCTTTTTTGTGAGTGGTCTTAATCCCGATGGTGACGCGTATGCTAACACCAATATGGCTTTGATACCGGGAACTACCGAGGTGGTTTCCATTAATACGGTGAACGACCATCACAATCAGCAGTATTATGTTGACAATGCAGGCGGAAGTACGATCCAGTTTGATGGCTTTACGGTGGTAATGACCGTCAGTTTCAAGGTGGTGCCCATGACGCAATACCATATCAAGATGGGCATTTGTGATGTTGGAGACTTTTTTGCGGATTCTGGAGTGTTTCTCGAAGCCAATAGTTTCCAGTCGCCCATGTCTTATGCCATGTTATTGGATGGAATGCATTATATGGAAATACCGGACGGATATCAATTCTGCACCAATCGTCTCATCGATTTTGAGACCGAGACAACGTGGAACTACGATAATGTGAAATGGTATTTTGGCGATGGCACTTCAGCACAGGGGCTACATGTGCAGCACGCCTATGCCCGTGATGGCTTCTATGAGGTGATGAATGTGTTGTATAATCCATATCGGGCGATGGATTCGGTTTATCTTTCCAAAGTCATCGAAGTCAGGTCGCAATATGGCAGCGAAGAAGGCTTCACATGCTACGATGTGCCTTATCTCTGGCATGGGATGCAACTCAGCGAGCCAGGCATTTACACTGATACGTTGGAGTCGTATATGGGCTGCGATAGCATTGTGACGTTGAATCTTTCGGTTGGTGACTTCTTTTTGACCGATACTGTGGCCGAGTCATGCGATTTGTTTAAATGGTATGGACAGACATATAATACATCGGGACAATATGAACATACGCTGCTGTCGACGATGGGTTGTGATAGTATCATAAGGCTTCACCTGACCGTAAATCACGTCGTGGAGACCGATACCGTGGCTACTTCTTGTGGAACATTTACATGGTACGGGCAGACGTATCAATCCTCGGGACAATACGAACACATCTTGAGGACGGTGATGGGATGCGACAGCATTATCAGGCTTCATCTAAATATTGATCCTGTGATGGAATCCGACACCACGGCTATCTCATGTGGTGGATTTACATGGCATGGCCGTACTTATGATTCATCAGGCGACTACGAACAATTGTTCCAAACCGCTTTGGGCTGTGACAGTCTTGTCATCCTACATCTTACCGTCAATCAAGAGTCCTTGCAACGAGCCCTTCAAGGACCGACACAGGTGGCCGCAGCAAGTAACATGATTTATGCCAATTATGAGTATTTTGTTTCCGACTCCTTGAGTCTGCCGCCAAATACGCTTAAATGGAGTTGCACCCACCCTGATTGGATTGTCAGCCCAAGCGAGAATCGATACCATTGCCATCTGTGGGTAACAAACATCGGTCAAGGTACGCTGATTGCCAGAACCGAGCACGATTGCGATACAGTGTATAGTATCGACATCAACGCGACCTGGTTCGATGTGGATGAGGATAATGGCATTCCCCTCAAGTTGTTCCCCAATCCTGCGCAAACAGAGGTAACGGTTCAGGCTGAAGAAATCCTACGCATCCGTATTATTGATGCTATAGGGCAGGTGGCCTTGGAAAAGATTTTCGATCAGACGGATGCCGCCTGCATAGATATCGGCATCATACCTCAAGGCGTATACCTTGTGGAGATATCGACAAATAAAGGAAAGACGATGCGAAAGCTGGTCGTGTCAAGGTGATTCAAAAACTGAGCGTTAATTGTTTTAATATTCGATTTTATGAAAATCAAATTCTTATTTCTTTCAATCCTACTGATGGGTGCTTTTTCGTTAAGCGCCCAGGAGGAAGCCAAAATGCTGCGCTTCCCGACTATCCATGGCAATAACGTGGTGTTCAGCTATGGCGGTGACCTTTATTCCGTCGACATCAAGGGCGGCATTGCCCACAAAATCACCAACGATGCCAATGGTTATGAGATGTTTTCGCGTTTCTCGCCCGATGGCAAACATCTGGCCTTCACTGCCCAATACGACGGCAATACCGAGGTCTATGTCATGCCTTATCCCGAGTGTGGCACACCAACACGTTTGACCTATACGCCTACCTTGGGCCGCGACGACATCAGCGACCGCATGGGCCCGAACAACATCGTCATGGCATGGAAGGACAACGAGAACATCGTCTTCCGCTCCCGCAAGGAGAGTTGGGACGACTTTGTGGGTCAGCTTTTCCTCGCCAACATCAATGGTGGTTTGGCAGAGCAACTGCCTCTGCCTGAAGGCGGATGGATCTCGTATTCGCCCGACGGCAAACAGATTGCCTACAACCGCGTGATGCGCGAGTTCCGTACTTGGAAATACTACCGTGGCGGCATGGCCGACGACGTGTGGATCTATGACTTCAAGTCGAAGAAGATCGAGAATATCACCAACAACAACGCGCAGGACATCTTCCCGATGTGGGTCGGCAACAAGGTCTATTTCTGTTCCGACCGCGACCGCACGATGAACCTGTTCTGCTATGACCGTGGCACCAAACAGACCACCAAGGTGACCGACTACACCTATTATGACATCAAGTGGCCCTCGCTTGGCGACAAGGACATCGTTTATGAAAACGGCGGTCAATTGTTCCGTTACAACCTGGCTGACGGTAAGGTCTATCCCATCCCTGTGCAGATGGCGAATGACAATAAGTCGACGCGCACCAAGTATGTGGATGCTTCCAATTTCATCAACACGAGCAGCATTTCGCCCGATGCCAAGCGAGTGGCTTTCGGTGCTCGCGGCGATGTGTGGACGGTGCCGGTCAAGTCGGGCATCACGCGTAACCTGACCCAGAGCGACAACGCCCACGACCGCAATGTGGCTTGGTCGCCCGACGGCAAATACATCGCTTACATCAGCGACCGCACGGGCGAGGATGAGATTTACATCCAGGCCCAGGACGGCAAGGAAGAAGCCATCCAGCTGACCAAGAATTCAGATACATACAAGTATAACCTCCTCTGGTCACCCGACAGCAAGAAAATCCTTTGGGACGACAAAATGAACCGCATCAATATGGTAGACGTGGCTTCCAAAAAAGTCACAGAAGTGGCCAGCAGCAAGGCGGGTGAGATGGACGACTTCTGCTGGTCGCCCGACAGCCGTTGGATTGCCTATGCCATGCCGAGCACCTTCAGTGTGAGCCAGATCCACATCTACAATGTCGATTCAGGGAAGGATGAGACGGTCACCGACAGCTGGTACAACTCTTCGTCGCCTGCCTTCGACAAGAGTGGCAAGTACCTCTATTTCACCTCCGAGCGCGATTTCCGCCCGACCTATGGCTGGCTTGAGTGGAACCATGTCTATACAGACATGTCGAAGATTTATCTGATTACCTTGCAGAAAGACACGCCTTCGCCGTTCTTGACGGAGAATGATGAGGTGAAAGTGGAGGGAGAGAAAGAGGGTAAGGACGGCCCAGAAAAGCCCGATGGTCCGAAGAGCAAAAAAGAAGGAAAGGGAGGCCCTTCGACAGGCTCAGGGACCTCTGAAGCCAAGGAAGTGAAGATTGACTTCGACGGCATCAGCAATAGGGTAGTGGTGCTGCCTGTCAACGCAGGTAGATATTGGAACCTGACGGGTGTGGAAAACGGCTTGTATTATGTGGCTGCGGGACGCAATGGCGGTGGCCTCGGCTATTTTGATGCCAAGTCGAAGAAATGCACCTCCATCGGTGGCTTCGGCTATCAACTCACGCCCGACGGCACCAAGATGCTCATGCGCGAAGGTCGTGGCTATAAGGTCGTCAATGCGCCCAAAGGTCCCACGCCTGGCGGCGGCAAACCTGGTGAAGGCGGCAAGGGCGATGATGTCATCGACCTCTCGAACATGAAGAAATGGGTCGACCTACGCACCGAGTGGACGCAGATTTACAACGAGGCCTGGCGCCAGATGCGCGACTTCTTCTATGCCCCCAACATGCATGGCGTTGATTGGCCTGCCATGAAGGAGAAATACGGCAAGCTGTTGCCTTATTGCGCCGACCGTAACGATGTGAACTACCTCATTGGCGAGTTGATTGGTGAGATCAACATTGGTCATGCCTATGTGGGCGAAGGCGACCGCGTGAAGCCTGAGCGCATCCCCATGGGTATGCTGGGCTGCCGCATTCATCGCGACAAGTCGGGTTACTACCAGATCGACAAGATTTTGAAGGGTGAGAACTGGAACGAGAAAACCCGCTCGCCACTGACCGAGGTGGGCGTGAACGCCAAGGAAGGCGACTACATCATCGCCATCGACGGACAGAGCACCAAGGACATGAAAGACATGTATGCCGCCCTCATCGGCAAGGCCGACAAGGCCGTGTTGCTCACCTTGAATAATAAAGCTTCGGAGAGTGGCGCCCGCGATGTGGTGGTGCGTCCCATTGCCGACGAAACTGGCCTTTACTACTACAACTGGGTGCAAGGCAATGTGGAGAAGGTGAGCAAGGCCACCAACGGACAGGTGGGTTACATCCACATTCCCGACATGGGCGTGGAAGGCCTGAATGAGTTTGCCAAGTACTTCTATCCCCAACTCGACAAGAAAGCCCTCATTATCGATGACCGTGGCAACGGTGGCGGCAATGTCAGCCCGATGATTGTGGAGCGCTTGCGTCGCGAGCTGTCGATGTACGACGTGATGCGCAACGGTGAGCCCGAGACCAAGCCCACCAAGATGATGCTGGGTCCCAAGGTGCTGCTGTTCAACAAGTACTCAGCCTCCGACGGCGATTTGTTCCCGTATCAGTTCAAGAAGCATAAAATCGGTACGACCATCGGTATGCGCTCTTGGGGCGGTGTGGTCGGCATCCGTGGTAGCCTGCCTTTTATCGATGGTGGAAGTTTAACCCGTCCCGAGTTCGCTCCCTTCGACGAGAAAGGCAACTGGGTCATCGAAGGCTATGGCGTCGATCCCGACATCGTCGTCGACAACGATCCCGCTCGCGAGTTTGAGGGCGTCGACGACCAACTCAACAAGGCCATCGAGGTCATCCTTGAGCAGATGAAGAGTTATCCTGACATTCCCGAGATTCCTGCTTGGCCGGATAAGACTAAATAACGCATAGTATGATTTGAAAAAGGCTGTTTCCTAATCGGAGACAGCCTTTTTTTGCTTTGTAGGTGAATGAAGAAGGCGAAAAACGATGCTATTCACATCAAAATTTGATTTGAATATGTGCTTTATTTGTTGCATTGCAAAGAAAAAGTCCGTCAGATAGCTCCAACGGACTCTTTCAAATCAGGTTAAACCTCTATTATTTGCCTTTCTTCATAGGATTTCTCTTGGCTGCAGCCTGCTTGGTCGTGGCTTTGCTGACAGCGGCTTTCTGGACTGACGCGGTCTTCTTGCTGCCAACGGCCTTCTTGGCTTGGGACTTTTGGGCGGGTGCTTTTGTGCGCGCGCTCTTCTTGGCAGGGGCTTCCTTCGCGTCAACAACCTTTTCTTCCGCTGCTTTCTTAGCTGTCGCTTTCTTGGTTGCCTTCTTGGTCTCTTTCTTGGCTGCTTTTTGGGCTTTCTTGGCTGCTGCCTTATTTGCGGTAGACTGTTTCTTTGGCTTAGGCATTTCAGCAGTCGTAGGCACGTTCTTCAGGATGTCGCACATGAAGTCCCAGAACATCTGGACGGTGGCGATTTCGCAGCGCTCGTCGGGTGAGTGCACGCCGCGCAGGGTGGGACCGAAGCTGATCATGTCCATGCCCGGAATCTTGTCGCCGATGAGGCCACATTCCAGTCCGGCGTGGATGGCTCTGACTTTAGGATCTTTCTTGAAGCGTTTCTTGTAGCAGTTCACTGCGACGTCCAAGATGGCGCTGTTGGGGTTGGGTGCCCAGCCAGGATAGCCGTCGGTGTGTTCCACATCGGCGTCGGCGAGGCTCCAAACGGCTTCCACCATGTCGGCGATGTCTTGCTTCGATGACTCGATGGAGCTACGCTGTGAGGTCTGGATGAAGAAATAGCCTTCCTTCTTCTTGCAGGAAGCGAGGTTGGTCGAGGTCTCCACGAAGTTCGGGATGGTCTGCGACATGGCGATGACACCATGAGGGCAGGCATAGAGGCCGTTCAGCAGGTTGTACTGGGCCATCTCGTCGATGACCACGTCGGGCTGCACCTCCGCGACTTCTGCCGTGACTTTCAGTCCGGGTTCGGTCACTTGGTATTCTTGCTTGAAGTGCTTCTCCATGTCCTTCACATAGTGCAGGAAGTGCTCGATGCTGTCGTTCGGCACGAAGGCCACTGCCGTGGCTTCGCGAGCGATGGCGTTACGCAGGTTGCCGCCTTGGAAGTCGTAGAGTTGGAGGTCGAACCAGTTGGTGCCTTGCCACAGGATGCGGGTCAGCAGCTTGTTGGCGTTGGCCAGGTTCTTGTTGATGTCGTCGCCGCTGTGGCCGCCTTTCAGGCCACTCACGGTGATGCGGTAGGCGGTGCTGTCCTCAGGAGCGGGCTCCAGCTCGTACCACACCTTCACGATGGTGTCCATACCACCGGCGCAGCCGATGAAGATCTCGCCTTCGTCCTCGCTGTCGAGGTTGAGGAGGATACGGCCGGTGAAGTCTTCCGGGTCGAGTTTCATGGCGCCCGTGAGGCCCGTCTCCTCGTCGACAGTGAAGATGCACTCGATCGGACCGTGTTCCACCTTCGGGTCGGCGATGACGGCCAGTGCAGCAGCCACGCCGATGCCGTCGTCAGCGCCGAGGGTCGTGCCGTTGGCATGCAGCCACTCGCCTTTGATGACGGGTTCGATGGGGTCTTTCTCGAAGTCGTGCTTCTTGTCGCTGTTCTTCTCGCACACCATGTCCATGTGGGCTTGCAGGATGACGGTCTGGCGGTCTTCCATGCCCTTGGTGGCGGGCACAGTCATGATGATGTTGCCACAGTCTTCCTTGACGTATTTCACTTTATGGTCTTTGGCCCATTTCTCGAGGTAAGCCACCATTTTGGCTTCCTTCTTTGACGGACGCGGCACACCGAGGATGCCGTTGAACTCTTTCCAAATGCCTTGCGGCTTGAGTTTCAGAATGTCATTACTCATAATGTTAGCGTTTTAGTTGTTTTATTGTTTCAATTGGATTATCTGATTTAAATACCGCGTTGCCCGCGACGAGCACATCGGCACCCGCCTCAAACAAAGCCTTGGCGTTCTTCGTGTTCACGCCGCCGTCTACTTCGATGAGGGCTGAAGCGTGTTGCTCTTCGATCATCAAACGCAACTTCTTGATTTTTTCGTATGTGCGCTCGATGAATTGTTGTCCGCCGAAGCCTGGGTTGACCGACATGAGGAGCACCACGTCCAGGTCGCCGAGGATGTCCTCCAGCACGCTGACGGGTGTGTGCGGGTTAAGCACCACACCGGCGTGGATGCCGAGGGCCTTGATTTGTTGCACGGCACGGTGGATATGGGTGCAGGCCTCATAGTGGAAGGTGATGATGTCGGCGCCCGCCTTGGCGAAGGCCTCGAAGTATTTCTCCGGCTCCACGATCATCAGGTGGATGTCTAGGGGCTTCTGAGCTTTCTTCTTGATGGCTTGCACCACGGGGATACCGAAGGAGATGTTGGGCACGAAGCGGCCATCCATCACATCGCAGTGGAACCAGTCGGCCTCGCTGCGGTTGACCATCTCGATGTCGGCTTCCAGGTTGAGGAAGTTGGCGGAGAGAAGGGAAGGGGCGATTAAACGTTGCATACGTATTTTGCTTTTTGTGATTGCAAATATACGATAACTTTGTTATTCATGGATAAAAAAGTTGTCTTCTTGAAGAATTTGGTTTTGCTGATTATTTTGTTTTTGAGGCAAAGGAGTTTGATAAGGAATTATTATCTTTGCAATTTATAAAACAATCGTATGCCTAGAACAAAAACAAATACCAAACCCAATAAAAAGCAAGAGAAAACCATGGAGGCGGCCCTCTGGGAGTCGTGCAACAAACTGCGCGGTGCCGTGGAACCTGCCGAATACAAACATGTAGTATTGAACCTTATCTTTCTCAAATATGCTGGCGACCGTTTTGAGCAACGCAAGCAGGAACTTGTTGAGCAAGGGCTGAAGGAATATATTGACCAAGTGGAGTTCTATACGGCGGAGAATGTGTTTTACCTGACGCCAGAATGCCGCTGGACCTACATCATGGAGAACGCCAAGCAGTCCAACATCTTCCAAATCATCGATGACGCGCTCACCAACATCGAGAAGATGAACAAGCAACTGGCGGGCGCATTGCCGAGCAACTACTACTCCAACCTCGGTTTGGACAAGACCAAGTTCGCCTCGCTGCTCGACGAAATCAACAAACTGGATACCGTCAAGGATTCGGAGAATGATTTAATTGGACGTGTTTACGAGTATTTCTTGGGCAAGTTCGCTATTGCTGAAGGCAAGGGTAAGGGAGAGTATTACACGCCAAAATCCATTGTCAACCTCATCGCTGAGCTCATCGAGCCGTATGACGGCAAGATATATGATCCCTGCTGTGGTTCTGGTGGTATGTTCGTGCAGTCGATGAAATTCGTGAAGGCGCACCATGGCAACCAGCGCAATGTGAGTGTGTATGGCCAGGAAAACACCAATACCACTTTCAAACTGGCGCGCATGAACCTCGCCATCCGCGGCATTTCAGCTGATATCAAGCAGGGCGACACCTTCCATAACGACCAGCACAAAGACCTGAAAGCCGACTATATCATGGCCAATCCGCCTTTCAACCAGAAAGACTGGCGCGAGGCCAACCAACTCACCTCGGATGCGCGTTGGAGTGGCTACGATGTGCCGCCGACTTCCAACGCCAACTATGGCTGGATCTTGAACATCCTTTCCAAGCTCTCGACCAACGGTGTCGCAGGTTTTCTACTGTCTAACGGCGCCTTGAGTGCCGATGGCACAGAGCTCGCCATCCGTCAGAAGCTGTTGGAGAACAACAAGGTGGAAGCCATCATCATTCTGCCACGTAACCTGTTCTATTCCACCGACATCAGCGTGACGTTGTGGATCTTGAACAACAACAAGAAGGCACGAGTGGTGAACAAGAATGGCCAGGAAATCCACTACCGCGACCGCGAAAATGAGATCCTCTTTATGGACTTGCGGCAAATGGGTGTGCCCTTCGAGAAGAAATACGTGGAGCTGGACCAGGAGACGAGGGACAAAGTGACCCGCACCTACCACGACTGGCAGCAAGAAGGCTTTGAAGAGAACTACCATAACGAGCCTGAATACTGTTATTCTGCCACTCGTTCCGAGATTGAGCAGAAGGGTTGGAGCCTCGTGCCCAGCAAATACATCGAATTCCGTAACCGTGATGAGCAGGTTGACTTCGAGGCGAAGATGCAGGAACTGCAAACCGAAATGCGCGGTTTGTTGGAGAAGGAGGAGGAAAGCAAACAAGAATTGAAGAACCTCTTTGAAAAGTTAGGGTACACGCTATGAGCAAGAAATCCATACGTTTTTATAACGACTACGAGGTTCGTGCCGTTTGGGACGAGGAGAACGCCAAATGGTGGTTCTCTGCCACAGATATTGTTCGGGCCATCAACGACGAAGAGGACTATAAGAAAGCTGGTAACTATTGGCGTTGGCTGAAAAAGAAATTGACCGGGGAAGGCATTCAACTCGTGAGTGTCACTCACGACTTCAAATTTATGGCTCCCGATGGCAAGCAGCGCAATGCCGATGCACTGGACGCAGAATGTGTGCAGACCTTGGCACAACACTACCCCAACAACCGTGCGAACGCTTTCCTCAACTGGTTTGTGTATAGCGACAACACCATCGACGGACAAAGCAAAAAGAAAGCATATACCTTAATTGAAAGCGGCATTCTTGACGACATGAAACCTGGCACCGTTGAATGTCTGCAACAGATACATGCCTATATCTTCGGAGGCCTTTACGACTTTGCGGGAAAAATACGCACCAAGACCATCTCGAAAGGCGGCACCGTTTTTTGCCGTGCTGAATACCTGATGCAAAACTTGGCGACCATCGAGCAGATGCAGCAAACGACTTTCGAAGAGATTGTGGACAAATACGTGGAGATGAACGTGGCGCATCCTTTTATGGAAGGCAACGGACGTTCCACGCGTATCTGGCTCGACCTTATATTCAAGCAGTCGCTGAAGAAATGTGTGGACTGGAGCAAGATTGACAAGAAAGACTATCTGGATGCCATGCACCGCAGCATGACGGATGCCTCACGTATCAAAGCCCTCTTGCAGCAGGCCTTGACCGACCGCATCGATGATCGTGAAATCTTCATGAAGGGCATTGACTATTCATACTATTACGAGCAGGAGGACTAAGTTGTGGAATACCAGCGTTTAGGCGACTATATCAGAGAGGTGAACGTCCGCAACAGCGAGTTGAAGGTAAAGAAACCGATGGGCATTAACATTGATAAGTATTTTATGCCGTCGGTGGCAAATGTTATCGGCACGGACTTGTCTTTGTATAAACTTGTTTTTAAAAACCAATTTGCTTGCAACCTAATGCATGTAGGAAGGGATGAAAGGATTCCAATGGCCATGCTGAATGGGAACGACCCTATTATTGTTTCGCCTGCATATTATGTTTTTGAGATTACCAAGACGAAAGAATTGTTGCCAGAGTACTTAATGATGTGGTTCCGACGTCCTGAATTTGATAGAAATGCATGGTTTTATACGGATTCAGATGTCCGTGGTGGAATGGATAAAGATGCACTATTAGACATGCGCCTTCCCATCCCCTCCATCGCTCGCCAGCGCGAAATCGTGGAAGAATACGAAACGCTGAGCAGCCGCATCCGCCTCAACGAGCAGATGATCGCCCGTTTGGAAGAGACCGCGCAGGCCTTGTACCGCAAGATGTTCGTGGATGGGATTGACAAGGAGAATCTGCCGGAGGGGTGGAGAAGGGGAAGGTTGGGAGAAGTTTGCGAAATAAATACTGACAACATTTCATCAAAAGATAAATATAAGGAAATAGACTATTTAGATAGTAGCAGTGTTACGGAGAATAGATTTGACGCGTACCAACACCTAATCGTAGGAAAAGATGAAATACCAAGCAGGGCGAAAAGAAAAGTAAAATGCAACGACATTTTATATTCGACGGTACGTCCCAACCTAAAACACTATGGAATAATAAAAGGTGATGTTGGTAGTGTCGTTGTATCAACTGCTTTTGCTGTAATTCGTTCAAATACACCTGAAATCTCTAATGAGTTATTGTATTTGATTCTTACTGATGATGCTATTACAGAAATTCTTCAAGGCATTGCTGAAATGAGTAAGGCGACTTATCCTTCTATTACGCCGGAAAACATTATGGAATTGAAAGTTACCTTGCCCATACAAATGGATTCTAAATTAAACTGGTCTTTGAAGCAGATATTTGATAACATCGCGATTATACATAAAGAGAACAAGAAATTAACTGAATTACAGTCTTTGCTATTGGCGAGGATGGGGAAATAAGTACAATGAAGATATGGCTACAGTATTAAGAAAGTGTTTTCCTTCTAATGTAATAGAAATGATTAGTAACATTCTTGGTGACACGGACAATGGTCTGACAGGAAGTGAAATACATCGTTTGCTATTACAGGCTAATATTGAAGATACAACCCAAGAAGGTGTTATGCTTGCAAAGAGGAAAAATCTGTTCAATTCTCTGGCAAAGAATCAAAATGAGATTAAATGCTCGAATCATATTTTGAATTTTATTGGGTATGCGCTTGCGCCATCACGATATGTAGATAGACCTGAAGAATTCGAAAGATTAAGGACTGCCATTAATCAACAATTGGCATTTGTAGGCTATGAGTTACAACCGAATGGTAAATATAGAGAAATAGAAAAAGCGAATACTATTTTGGATGTCCAAATAAAGGCAGACAACCTTAAACAGGAATTGGAAAAAAGGAAAGCCCATCCAGAAGTGTTCAAATATTGCAAAGTGGAGTTGTTGCAAAACAACTATTTTCATTCAGTATTGGAAGCAAACAAGGGATTATTTCAACGAATTAGAGATTTTTCTGGGATTCAGACTGATGGAAACGCTTTAATCGAACAGGTATTTAGCACAAATCCTATTCTGATCATTAACAATTATAAAACTTCTTCGGAAATAAATGAGCATAATGGTTTTTGTAATTTATTAAAAGGATTATGTGCAATGTTCAGAAATCCAACGGCTCATGAGCCTAAGATTGATTGGGACTTGTCAGAACAAGATGCTTTAGAAATACTTGGTATTATCTCGTATTGTCATAGAAGATTAGATAAAGCACAAAAAAAATAGAAATCAATAAACTTACAGTCTTTGCTTTGGGCGAGAAAGAGAAAAATATAAGAATTGTATAATAAAATTTAAATGATATGAAATTAATTAGTGTAACTATTGACAAGTTCAAATGTATTGAAAGTGCTCAAACATTTGATGTTAATGATGGTATAACCATCTTGGTAGGAATGAATGAATCTGGTAAGACTTCAGTTTTAGAATCTGTAGCAAAAACTAGGTATTTCCAAGAAGACGAAAATTTCAAGTTTAATCTTGTTTACGACTATCCTAGAAAATGGAAAAAGAATGTGGACAAAAGTGGTGAAAACCCCGTTGCTGTTGTTTGTACTTATGAATTGGAGGATGAAGATGTCGCAAGAATTGAAAACGATTTAGGAAAAAATGTGGTTACAAGCAGGAGAATAACAAGAACAGTCCGTTATGACAATTCAGTTACAATTTCAATGATAGAAATTGACAAAAAGCGTGTTATCGAGAATTCTCTTAAAAAAGCTAATGCGTTTAGTGATAGCCTTTGCGAGAAACTAGAAAAGGTCAACTCTAGTCAAGAATTGTCTAATGTGATTTCTGATTATTCGGATGAGACAAAAATAGAGGGAATAAAAACACTTCAAAAATTTTTCAAATCACCAAACGATAAATGGGGAAGTCAATTTGAATGGTATGTATATAACAAATTCATTTCTCCATTTTTTCCAAAGTTTTTGTATTACGATGAGTATTATGCATTGCCTTCTAGAATAAGCTTGGAAAAAATAAACAATAATACTTCTGGCATTTCTGAAGAAGAAAAGACTGCCAAGGCATTGATTGAATTGGCGGACATCGACGTTCAAGAATTGGTTCATTCAACTAATTTTGAATCATTTAAAGCAGAACTTGAGGCTACTCAAGAAAATATTTCTGATGTTCTGTTTAAGTATTGGAAAACAAATAAGAATTTAAGAATAGCATTTGACATAGATAAAGTAGAAGAAACTAATAGGAATGGGACTCAGATTGTAGAGCATGTATTAGATATTAGAGTTAGAAACAAGGGCGTATCATTGCCATTAAAAAACAGAAGCAAAGGTTTTAATTGGTTCTTTTCATTTTTGGTTTGGTTCAAAAAAATCCAAGAAGATAAGAATTCCAAATACATTCTACTTTTGGATGAACCAGGATTGAATTTGCACGCATCTGCACAAAAAGACCTATTAGAATTTATAGAGGACTTGAGCAAAGATTATCAGATTATTTATACTACGCATTCGCCTTTCATGATTCCGTCTGACCATCTTGATAGAGTTCGTACAGTTTTGGAAACCGATAAAGGTTCTATTATTTCGAATAGTATTCAAGAGAAAGATCCGAATACATTGTTTCCCTTGCAAGCCGCATTGGGATATGATATCGCTCAGAATCTTTTCATCTCTCCCAAAAACCTACTAGTAGAAGGCGTTTCTGATTTAATGTATTTACAAGTGATGTCCAACGTTTTATTGTCTTTGGGTAGAGAAGGATTAAAAGAGGATATAACAATTGTCCCTGTTGGAGGGTTGGACAAGGTGGCTACTTTTATTTCATTGCTTAGGGGGCAAGAATTGCAAATTGCTTGCCTGTTGGATACATTTACAGATGCAAAAGGGAAGGCAAAAGTTGAGGATTTGATTGTCGGTAAGATTATTCAAAAGAACAAAATTAAGTTCTTTGATGAGTTTGTTGATGATTATAAGCAAGCCGACATTGAAGATATGTTTACCAAAAATGATTATCTTAAAATCTACAATGCTGCAAATAAGAAGGATGTTAAGGTATCTGATTTGAAAGGGTCAATTAAACCTATTATTATTCAATTGAATGATTTCCTAGGGGTCAGTCGCTTTAATCATTATACACCCGCAAATACATTAGTACAGATGGGCGTATCTTCTGATTATTTTGATCCTCAAACATTGGACAATTTTGAAAATGTATTTAAAACCATAAATAAATTGTTTCAATAATTTTGGTATCTAGAAATCAAACAACTAAAAAGAACAATAGCCCATGCCCTACTTCATCGAAAGCCAAATATAACAGACAAACAAATACCAATGCAAATACAATGACCACTGATATCCAATTCATACTATACCAGCTGCCCGAGGAGGAGGGCAAGGTGCAGGTCGTCATCAAGGATGAGACGATTTGGGCTACGCAGAAGGCTATGGCTCAACTGTTTGGCGTGGGCGTGCCTGCCATTAGCAAGCATCTGAAGAATATTTTCGAGGAGAATGAATTAGATGCCGATGTGGTTGTTTCCAAAATGGAAATAACCACCCAACATGGAGCTATTGAGGGGAAATTGCAACGAAATGAAACTTCGTTCTATTCCCTCGACGCAATCATCGCCGTCGGCTATCGCGTCTCGTCTGCAAGGGCGACCAAGTTCCGTATTTGGGCGACCAAAGTCCTCAACGAGTTTATCAGAAAGGGCTTTGTATTGGACGACAATCGTCTGAAACAAGGCGAAAGGGTGTTCGGGAAAGATTATTTCCGAGAATTATTGGAGCGGGTTCGTTCCATTCGCGCAAGCGAACGACGCATTTGGCAGCAAATTACCGACATCTATGCAGAATGTAGTATTGACTACGACAAAAATTCGCCTACAACACGAGATTTTTATGCAATGATACAGAACCGCTTCCATTATGCCATTACTGGACAAACGGCTGCCGAAATCATTTATGCCAACGCCGACCATGAAAAGGCCAACATGGGCCTGACGACATGGAAAAACGCACCAGACGGAAGAATTTTGAAATCCGATGTTACGATAGCAAAAAACTATCTGTCGGAACAAGAAGTGCGAAAACTGGAGCGCGCTGTGTCAGGTTTTTTTGATTATATCGAGGACTTGATTGAGGGAGAAAACGCTTTTGATATGTCGCAATTTTCAGATAGCGTCAACGCCTTTCTTAATTTTCGGAATTATAAGATTCTGGTGGGAAAAGGAACGATCTCAAAAGCGGAGGCTGATGCGAAGGCGGAAGGCGAATACGAGATTTTCAATAGGACACAACCTATCATTTCAGACTTCGACAAGGAAATCAAACGATTGAAAGGAGAGTAACCCATGCCATACTTCAACGAAAGCCAACTAGAACAGTCCATTATCGCCCTGCTGCAAGAGCAAGGCTATGCGCATGTGAAAGGTGAGGACATCGTGCGCAACCTCGACGAGGTGGTGCTGCGCGACGACTTGGCGGAATACCTGCACAACCGCTACAAGAACGACGGCATCACCGACCAAGAGGTGGAGACCGCAATCCGCGTCATCATGCAGCAAACCGGTGGCTCGCTCTATGACGAAAACAAACATACCATCCACCTGCTCATGGACGGCTTTTCGCTGAAACGGGAAGACCCTTCCAAACAGAACCTCTATATCTATCCTATCGCCTTCGACGAACCGAATCAGAAACATAACCTCTTTAAAGTCGTCAATCAGTTCGACATCGTCGGCAATCAACACCGCATCCCCGATGCCATTGTTTTCGTTAATGGACTGCCCGTGGTGGTATTTGAGTTTAAGAATGCGCTCAAACAGAACACGACCATCGAAGATGCATACAAGCAACTCACCATCCGCTATCGCCGCGATATTCCAGCTTTGTTCAAATACACGTCATTCATCGTCATCTCCGACGGGGTGAACAACAAGTTCGGCACGCTTTACACGCCTTACGAGTTCTTCTATGCCTGGCGCAAGGTCAACGCCAAGGACAAGGCCGACAGCGGCATCTCGTCGCTCAAGACGATGATCGCCGGCCTGTTCCGCAAGGACCGCCTCATCGACGTCATCCACAACTTCGTCTATTTCCCCGACACCTCGAAGGACGAGCGTAAGTTCATCTGCCGTTATCCACAATATTTTGCTGCCCGATCGCTCTATCAGAATATCCTCAACCATAGCAAACTCAACCCAGGTGGCGACGGCAAGGGCGGCACCTATTTCGGCGCCACAGGATGCGGCAAGTCGCTCACCATGCTCTTCCTTTCGCGCCTGCTGATGAAGAGCAAGGCCTTGTGCAGCCCCACCATCATCCTCATCACCGACCGCACTGACCTCGACGACCAACTCTCTCGTCTGTTGCTCAACGCCAAACAGTTTGTCGGCGATAGCGTGATTGAGCAAGTGGAAAGCCGCGAGGACTTGAAAGACAAGTTGCAAGGCAGGACCAGCGGTGGCGTGTTTCTCACCACCATACAGAAGTTCTCCAAGGACATCAACCTGCTTTCCAACCGTGCCAACATCATCTGCATCAGCGACGAAGCGCACCGCTCGCAGACGGGCATCGAGGAAAAAGTGGAGATTACCGACAAGGGCGTGAGGCGTTCCTACGGCTTCGCCAAATACCTGCGCGACTCGCTGCCCAATGCCACCTACGTCGGCTTTACCGGCACGCCTATCGACCCGACGTTGGAGGTCTTTGGCGGCATCGTCGATGAATACTCCATGATTGAGGCCGTCAACGATGGCATCACCAAGACTATCATGTACGAAGGTCGCGCTTCACATGTGTTTGCCGACAGCGAACTCATCAAGCAGATTGAAGCCTACTACGACCAATGTGCCGAAGAAGGTGCCACCGATTACCAAATCGAGGAGAGCAAGCGAGCCATGACGCAGATGAGCATCCTGCTCAGCAGCTCTGACCTCATCCATCGGCTGGCTGACGACTTCATCCGTCACTATGAACGCCGTGTGGAGGAGGGCAGCACCGTCAAAGGCAAGGCCATGATTGTTTGTGCCACAAGGGAAATCGGCTATGCCATCTACAAGGAAATCATCGCCATGCGTCCCGAATGGGCCGAGGTGAGAGTGTGCGGCGAGGGCGAGGAACTCAACAAAGAGGAAGCCGAAAAAATCAAGCCCATGGAGAAGATCAAGATGGTCTTCATCCGACAGAAAGACGACGATCCTGAACTATACAATCTATTGGGCACTGATGAGGACAGAAAAAAGCTCGACCTGCAGTTCAAGGAGGAAAAGTCGAACTTCAAGATTGCCATCGTGGTCGATATGTGGATCACGGGTTTCGACGTGCCTTGTTTGGATACCATGTATTGCTACAAGCCTTTGCAGATGCACACGCTGATTCAGACCGTCAGCCGCGTGAACCGCAACTATCCCGGCAAAGACAAAGGACTCATCGTGGATTATTTAGGCATCAAGAAGAAGTTCAACCAGGCGATGAAGAAATACGCCAATGGTGGACAAAACGAAACTCCCGTGGAGACCATCGATAATGCCGTCAAGTTGTTCAAGGACGAACTTGATTTGTTGAGGCGTATGTTCCACGGCTTCGACTATTCCAAGTTCTTCACAGGAACGCCATTGGAGCAGCTGGATGCCCTGCAAATGGCCGCCGAGCGCATTCAACAGACGGAAGAGTTGGAGAAACGCTTTATGAAGCACGTCAACATCATGAAGTCGGCCTACAACATGTGCAACAACGACGAGCGCATCACTAAAAATGAAATCAACGATGTCCATTTCTTCACGGGCGTTCGGTCGGTCATCTACAAGACCACGACGGGAGAATCGCCTGATGCAACACAAATGAATAGACATGTGTTGAAGCTGGTCAATGAGGCGCTCATCTCCGAGGAGGTCGTGGCCATCAATACCATGCGTCTCAACGACACGGAGCAAATCGACTTGCTGGCGACCCAATATATGGAAAAGCTGAAACGATTGCCTTATCAGAACACGAAAGTCAAACTGATGGAGCAACTGTTGAAACGTGTCATCGATAGCGTGAAGAGGGTGAACAAAGTCAAGGCTGTTAGTTTCACCGACCGTTTGAAAGGCATCATCGACAAATACAACGACCGTTCCGACGACATTGTTTTGGCCGACGAAATCGTCACAGAAGTGGCCAAGCAGTTGGCTGACCTGTTTGATGAAATCAAGAAAGAGAACAAATTGCCCGATGGCATTCCCGACATCGAGGTGAAAGCCTTCTACGACATCTTGAAATCCGTCGCCGAGCAGTATGGCTTCCTCAATGAATACACCGAGGAACAATACATTGCCCTTGCCAAAGACGTGAAAGAAGTGGTGGACGACAAAACCCAATACATCGATTGGGACAAGAAAGCCGACATCAAAGCCCAACTGAAAGTCCAGATTATTCTCACCCTTGCCAAGCACAAATACCCGCCTGCGACCCGCGATGAAGTCTTTAGGGCCATCTTTGAGCAAGCAGAGAATTTCAAGAAAAACAAAACCTCCGACCTTGATGATCAGACATTGTCGGTACCTATAGTTCCTTATTCCGGTTACGAAGAAGGGACGGGGTATAGCATGGCAGCTGAATCTTTTGAACGAGGATAACAGGGGCGGTAATCCGCCGCAGCCATAGATCCCATGCCGGCGTGGTTGACATGGCTGCTCTAATGCCAAGCACTAATAAACAGTCTCTAACCGAACTGATCCGAAGAATTCGAAAGGCTTCGGCATGGTTCGGGTCTATTCGGTTAGAGAAAGAAAAACCTAAAGGCATGACATGGCTGCTGAACTGCAGGATAAACAGCTTCAGAATTTAATGTTCTGGTACGATTATTGCATCTCCAAAGCCGAACCTAACAAAAACAATTGAGCATTATGTGGTTAATCATTGCAACAGTATTGGTCGCGCTGACTATTGTCGGCATCATGGTGGCGAAGGCCATGGGACGCCCTGTAATGAACAAACCCACCTGGAAGGGTGGTATCATTTCCTTCCTTGTGGGATTGCTTCCTGTCTATCTCTTGCTCTGCCTCTTCGGCTTTATGGGCATTGTGCGCGAAGAGGAGTTCTGAAGATTACCGCTTCACCACTTTTTCAACTTTCACTCCCTCATCGGTGCAAACCCTCAGCAGATAAAGCCCTTGAGGCATACGCTCCATGTTAATCACAAACTCGTCGCCAGTAATGTCACTGTCGAAGACTGTGGCTCCCGTGATGGAAATGAGGCTGACATGGCGTAGCCCTTCACCTTGCAAAGTGAGCTGGTCGCTGACGGGGTTGGGATAGGCTACAAAGACATTGTCTTGTGCAACCGTTTCATCGATGCCTACGCTGGGACCGAGATAGATGGTGTTGGAGAGCTCGGTCTCGCGACCGTTCCAGATAGCAGTCACGTTGTATCGCTGGTTTTCAGTGGTGTTGTAGCTGGCTTGCGTGGTCATGAGATTCTCGTAACCCAGATACAACTGTTCATCGCCGCCTTCCTCCGGACCCCAATAGACGTTATAGGTAAAGTCGCTGCCGCCGTCGATGGGGCTGGTATAGGCGCGCAGCAACCATGAACGGTGTAATCCGAACTCAACAGCGGGTTTCCATGTGGTTCCTTGTCTGAATTGGCAGCTGTTGCTCTCGCCGACATAGTTGCAGCAGGGAATGGGCTTGCTGACACCCGAGGTGGAGACGCAAATCCACAAAGGGAGTGTGGGGTCGAACTCGACGGGCTCGTCCAAGGCGAATTTCACGAAGCTATGGCTGGCTTCCATGTCGTGTCCCTGTTCGTATAGGGGTGTGCTGTTGTTGGGTGTCTCGCCATTGTAGATGGTGAAGGTGTAATGCCCTGAAGAACAGTCGAACATCTCGATGTGTGTGAGCGGATGGCCGGCAAAATGAGCTAAGAGGTTAGGCTCAATCTTGATGCCCCATTTGTTTTTCGAGACTTGTTCGATGAAATGGTTGTCGTCATAGGCCAACATGCCTTGCCCAACGGACTCGGGCGCTTCCCAGCTGAGTTCCACGTGGCCGTCGTTGTAGGTGCCTTCGAGGTTTTGCGGAGGCTCGCAATAGTAGTTCATCGCAGTGGCATAGACTAAAATGTCAGGGTTCCATGTGGAATTGTCTCCGATGGTGGTTTCCACATGGTAGTTGTGGGTGCCCGAACGCATGAACTTGTCGTCGAGATAACCATAGTTTTCTTGTGAAGCTATCTTTCTACCGTCGCGATAGATGTCGAAACTGTGGTTTTCGGTAGGCATGGACCATTTGAGTTGGATGCTCTGGCCATCGGAGGTGGCAGTCACGTTATGTGGGGCAATCAAGCCTAAGCCAGAGTCGGCTACGGTATAGGTGGCGATATTGCCCGAAACGGGTGCTTCTACGTCAAAAATGGTTTCCTCTCCTGACGCGATTAGCCGTGAAGCTCGCACTTGTATGCCTTGACTTTCTGGGTCGAAACCAGCATTCCAGTTGAAAGTGACCTCGATGTTGGCAGGTACATGCAGCATGGCTTCGGCCTGTGTGCCCTCATAGATGGTGAGATACTGCGTCTTCATCTTTGAGTCACTGAATCTTGCTTCTAGTTCACCGCCTTTGGTGCCAAAGGGAGAATCAGAAGTGATGGTGAGATGGAGGGTTTCGTAGTTGCCCAAAATAACCCATTGTTCGGCATAGTCTGACAATGTGTCGCCCTGATACGAGGCCACACTATAGGTGTGATAGCCTGCATCTGCCTCGGAATAGGGATAAACCCAAAATGTATCCGTGAGTTGGGCAGCCACTTCAACGCCATCGCAATAGACCTTGTAGCCTTCCGCATCAGCCATGGCATCCCACGACAACTCCACTTGATGCGACAGACTGTTGACATGGGCGATGAAATGGGTCGGCGCGGGTATGTGGTCCAGCGGGCCGTAATTGAAACTCATGCGCTCGCCTCTTTTGCTGATGTTGTAGATGGAACCTTGCCATTCAAAAGGTTGTCCACGGGTGAGGAAAAGGTAAGGATCGGTTTGCTGATTGAATTCTGTCCTATTATGCTCGGCACAGAAATTGGCATCATGGAGGGTGCCTTCACGGTTCGGAGCGCCGCCAGGACGGAAAAGGTAGACTTCATCGAATTCGTCGTAGCCGTTATAGCCCGCATTGCCGCTAAAACGGGTGTCAATGCGATAAATCAACAATCCGCCATCAGGTATATGTGAGTCAAACAAGTCGCGGTCGTTACGGTTTTCGATGCAGAGATACTGGTCGTTGTTCAGTTGAATCATATAGGCATTTTGGCGGTTGCCCTCCCATGAGTCGGCTTCCAACTCGTAAGTGCCGTATGTATCGATGATGGGAATCTCATCGATCCAGTTGCCGTACTTTTTTTTCATGTAGGCGCCAATCTGTTGCGGAGGCTCGGCGGTGC
>JAEEGH010007052.1_pt1 | contig 27202 bp, 4 predicted proteins | sample 9134181 | NCBI WGS metagenome assembly JAEEGH01 (sample SAMN16246544, study PRJNA631951) | gut metagenome | biome: gut microbiome; feature: rumen; material: DP-attached | host: Bos | place: Iran: Karaj | collected 2018-10 | reverse complement strand
TGGGATGCAAAACGCTTGTGCTGCAGAGCTATGATGGTGAGGATGTGGACATCGTGCTGGAGTTTGAGAACAACAATGAAAATCTGACCTTCACGGGTGTCAACGGCTGCTATGTCTATCCGCATACCAATTTCTATCTGGTGGGCAAAATCCAGGTGACGTCTGAACAGAACATAGTTGATGATAAAGATAAGCGTGTGTTCACCAAAGACTATATCACCACCGTAAATCTGACGGTGAGTTCGCTGAAAAAGGCCTATAACCTGTTGCCCAGTTTGCTGACTGGACACTTGGAGTTGGGCATTGAAGTATCCGACTGGATGGCAGCTACGCCGGAGGTCGTCATATTAAAATAAGAGAGATGAATAGTAGCGTAAGATATATATTAATGGTTGTGACGCTGGTGCTCTGTGCATGCAGCAGTGACAGTTCTGAGCCTGAGGCAGAGGTGAAGAAGCAGCCGACCGTGCTCGATATATATGTCTACGCGCCAGATAAGCCTATTATAACCCGTTCCGACAATGGCAATGTGGCTGCCGACAATGTCAATGAGAAGAAGATTAGCAGTCTGCATATATGGGCGTTCCGCCATCGTGATGGTATGCTGATGGGCTATCTCAATCCTGATGTCACCAGCCTGAGCGCCAATGGCAATGCGATGTACCAGATGGTGATGCCCGATGCATTTGTTACTGAAAAGCCTAACGTGGATGTCTATGTGATGGCTAATGTCACGGCAGCTAAATGTGATCTCTCGGCGCTTGACCAAAGTGTCAGTCGTAGCCAGTTGGAGGAAATACTGATTGGTTATAAGAATGAGAGTGATGACTATTACGGTCTGACCGAGCTTGTAACAGCAGCGCCCGCTGAGGGTCTGCCTATGTCGGGTGTGCTGAAAAACCAGCCTGTGTATGGCGAAGCCCCCGTGCTCCGAATTGGAACTTCCGAGCATATAGCAACGTTGCAGTTGGTGCGCGCCGTGTCGAAGATGCGCTTCATCTTCAGCAAGTTTGAAAATGACACCAGGGTATATACGGTGACCGGTATCAGTCTCGATGCGAATATGATGCCTAAGCAGGAGTACCTTTTCCTGGACGGTGCCTATCCCACGTATCGGTTCAAGGTTGGCTCCGATTATGAGGCGGAAAGCACACTGATAGGGACTGTCAATGACAATGACATTAATGCTTGTGTTGACCCTTCAGAGTATGCTTATGTTAGCGGTGATGGTCAGGAATATGAAACTACAATCAATACAGCTTTTTCTGAAAGTAAAGTATCGGACCTCGGTCGCTTTTACCTCCGTGAGTCGGATAAGAAGCTGACGGGAAAGATTAACTATAAGGTAAAAGAAGTGGAAAATGAAGTGCCCAAGGAAGCGACCTTCAGCATGAAGACTGACGGTGACTTCAGCCGCAACCACACGTGGATTGTCTATGCCTACTTTATGAATGGAAATCTGCTGAACGTAAATATGGTGGATGTCAAGAGCTGGACACCCTATCCTGGCAGTCATGAGGTGTATAATTGGTAATGTGAACGAGACGATGAACTGGAAGAGATATCTGACATATTGGATGTGTGGAGGCCTGGTGACCGTCAGTCCCTTCTTGCTGCAAGGCTGTAGCCAGGACGCTGCGCCGTCAGAGCAGCAGGGAATGTCCATGCAGCTAAGCGGTGTCACCAGGGCCGGAAACTCTGAAACTGGAACCGAACCCGTGACGGATGCTCATATCCGTGTGTTCTTGGCAAACGGTAATGCGGTGACGGAAGGTCTTTTCACTTACAACAACCAAGGTGGATGGAACTCAACGGTAAAGGTTATAGCGGGCACCACCTATCATGTCTATGGCTATATGCCCTCTGATATTGCTGATAGTCATAGTGTTACCTCCAGCGGTACTGTCGCAACGATGACGTTGACCGGCATGAAAGCTGTCTCCGACCAGGATGTCTGTGTGCTGGTGGGCATTCAGCGTGTAACAAGCCCTACTGCGCCAAAGAATGTCGTAGAGGGCAACTATACGTATGTGGCTGGTGCAGAGGGTACGAATTATGCCTACGTGCTGATGGATCACCTCTATGCGTCTCTCATGGCCAGCTTCAGTGTGAATGCGGACTATGCTGATTTGCGGCAGATTTACCTGAAAAAGGTGACATTTATATCTGACTGTGCCAAGGTCAATGCAGTGGTTACGTTTACGGACGGAAGCGGACTGACGGCTTCTAATGTGACGATGAGCAATGTCACACCGGCAACCGAAGAAACCAAAGGCTCCGCCACCACGACGCTGCCTAATCCCGATAGTGGCAAGATGGGAACCAAGTTGCCGAAAGAAAACTCTGGCTCGTGCGATGTGCCGTTCTACTTCGCCCCGACTCTTTTTGACAGTGACGATGACGCAGTGACCATCAAGAGCACCTACGATGTCTATGACAGGAAAGGCAACTTGGTTCGCAGCGACTGTATAGCAGAGAACAAGCTGTTGTTAAGGAAGATATTCGGATCAGAAGTAATCATTGCCAAGGGCAATCAATATCAGTTGAAGATGACAGTGAACCCCACCTATTTATATATGCTGTCTGAGCCCGACTTGGACGACCCGACGGTTGTAATAAATTGAACATTGAAGATGAATATATACATATATAATATATTAAGGTATAGGCATTGGATGCGATTGCTGCTGATGGTGGCAATGTTCAATGTTCAATGTTCAATGTTCAATGTATATGCGCAGATCAGGATTGGCGGTAACGTTTATGGTGGTGGCAACCATGCAGAGGTGCAGGGTTGTGCGAAGGTGGTGGTGAAGGCAGGCGACATCGGTGCCGTGATGGATCCTAACGCTAAGCGTCCGCTAGACGATCCGCAGGGTAAGGTGTTCGGTGGTGCCCGTATGGCAAATGTGGGCGGCAATACCTTCGTCAACATCGATGGTGAGAACGCTACCGACTATATCCTGATCAACCAGGTATATGGCGGTAATGATATTGCCGGTACCATTGGAACGGGAACAGTTCCTACTACGGAGTTGACAGCCATCAAGCGCGATGATCATCCTGAAGATGTAACCGACCCGAAGCGTAATGCTGTCGACAATACCTTCAACAGCTTTGTGCGTATCTCGACCAAGGTGTCGGGTGAGAAATATGCACAGGCTGATATTGATGAGGCTGGAGATAATGAAGATCATCCAGCTTACGGCAAGACACCAGGTGTAGATGACAAGCCGGCAGCTGACGCTAAGAAAATATATATCGGCCAGCTCTTTGCCGGTGGTAATGGTGACTTTAAATATACTGACGACAGCGGTAATCCACTGATGGAGGGTGATGAATATATCATCAAGCAGGGTAATGCGATTATTGCAAGGAGTGCATCACCATTCGTACTGCCCGAACTGGACAAGACCTATCTTGAAATCAAGGGCGGTTCTATCGTCTATGGCTATGGTGGCGGTAACAACGTTACCGTGAAGACCCAGAATATCATCCACGTCGACAACCCCAGTGCGGTGGTGAACCATATCTTGGTAAATGATGCCGGCGTGGAAGGTAATGATGCAATCTATACGGCCTATGCGGCTTATAAGGCCGGTGAGGGTGATGCACCAGAGGGCTATACCGACCTGCTTTCAGACAACCGCTTCTTGGAGATGGGCATCAACACCACCTTCTCGCAACCCAGTAGTGGTGCCTTCCAGGTAGGTCGCTTCTTTGGTGGTAACAACAAGGCGGAGATGCATATCCGTCCTACGTGGAACCTGCTGGCGGGTAAGATACGTAACCTCTATAGCGGTGGTAACAGGGGTAATATGACCAGTGAGGTGGGTCTGCTCCTTGAAATCAAGGACTACTCCACGCTCATTGTCGATAACCTCTACGGTGGTTGCCGTATGGCTGACGTGATGCCTACGGTGAATGGTGTCTATGTCGCTTGTACGAACCTTCAGGACAAAGATGAACATGGTAATCTGATATATCGCTTCCCGGACGAACTCTCGGCCCGAACACTGGTGCGCGGTGGACACATCAATAACGTCTATGGCGGTAACGATGTGACAGGTAATGTCTATGGTGGTAATGCTGTCGGTATCTATACTACCGTGTATGGCGATGTATATGGTGGCGGTAATGGTAACTACCCTTATTCGGATAATCAAGATCTAGTGGATGATGATACCTTTGGCGACTTCAACTATTTCAACTTTATGACCGAAAAAGGTATTTCCATTTCCGGTGAAGCCCTTAACGCCTTCCGTCCGAATGCCGAACAGGTGTCTATCCTACTGAAAGGGAGTGCCGGCACTCCCATGCCGAACTATACCATCATCAAAGGTTCTGTATATTTGGGTGGTAACTGTGCTTCGCTGGCTACCAAGAAGGTAACTCCATTGGTAGAGTTGAAGATGGGTTCTTACGTGATTGCCGACAAGGTGTTCCTTGGCAATAATGGTGCTGGTATGATTAATGAGAGCTATCTGGAGAAGTATCATGATGAAAGTTTCAGTAGCTTGAACTTAACATCCTCATCAGAGTTTGCCACCTATATGGATGGTGTTGCCATGTCTCTGAAACCTAGCATCGTGTTTGACAACGCCAATAATGAAAGTTATGTACCCTTCTCGAGTTTTGTCGGTTCCTTCTATTGCGGTGGTAATGTGGGTAGTATGACCATTGCGGGTAAAGAGACCTTTACCATTGACCAAGGTCTGAATATCTACGAGAAGTTTGTGGGTGGCTGTAACAATGCCGATGTAGCGGCAGGCACGTATAATGCGGCATATTCAGGCGGTATTATCGGTACTGAGGATGAGCGCACCAGCTATACCGATGCCAGCGGCAACATCAAGGACCGTATTGAAATCAACCTTGCGAACATGACCATTACGCCTTTGCGGTGGAATGAAGGCAAGACCCAGCTTATGTGGAACACCCAGAAATGGGACAAAGACGCCGGAGGCTTTGTCCTTGTTCCGAACAATGAGGTTGATAAAAACACTCGTCTGTTAGGCGGTAACGTCTATGGCGGCTGTTACGAGAGCGGCCATGTGAATGGTAATGTTGTCATCAACATCAAAGAGGAGCTGCTGAATAAGGAAAATGTATTCGGTACTAAAGCAAACGCCATTTTTGGTAATCCTGCTTCAGGAGTAGAACTCGAAGACCAGCGCGATGACCTGGACGCAGTAGCCTTGTCGGTATTCGGAGCCGGCTATGGTGAGAATACTGAGATATGGGGCAGCACCACCGTGAACCATAACAACGGCTATGCCTTCCAGATTTATGGCGGTGGTCAGTCAGGTGTGGTAGGAAAGAAGAACAATAGTGGAAACTATGAGTTCAACGTGAAATACAGTTCTACCGTGAACCTCAATGGTTCTGTGATAGCCTCTTCAAACGAAGATGCTGTTACGAACCTGGCCGAGTCGGAATATATCTATGGTGGCGGTAACGAGGGTGACGTCTGCGGCAACACCCTGGTCAATCTGGGTAACGGTCGTGTCTATGACGCCTTCGGAGGTGCCAGTGATGCCGACATCCTCGGACATGCAGAGGTGTATATCGGTCGACAATTGAGGGATAATAACGATATTCATGGAGGTTACAAGGACGGTTTTCCATGGGTGAAGGATATTGTCTATGGCGGTAACGACTTCGGTGGTACCATCCATGGTGGCCTTAACGATGCTGGCGTACTCGTAGGCTATGAGGATGGCTACAACTTCGAGGCCCGTCTGCGTGACTATGAAACCGACAAGACCCAGCTTCATGGCTATAAGGCAGACGAAATCCCTGACGTCCTAAAGTCTTCTACGTATGTGGAGTACCTTATAGGCCGTGTTGACACCATTTTCGGTGGAGGCTATGGCTCTTATGACTATAGTGACACAGAGCTTTACGGTGATGATGCTGCCATGCCTGTTCAGCACAGTTCCTTTGTGAATATTCGCCCGAAGGATTATGGACAGAACGCACTTAAGGCTGTCTTCGGTGGCGGTACAGGTCATGCTGGCAACAGAAACGATGACAAGGCACAGGACCGCAGCTATGTGCTGATTGATATTCCTGAAGGAGAGACGAAATTCGCTGATATGGAGGTCTTCGGTGCTGGTAGCTATAATGGCCTGGGCATGAAATATACGAAGGAGCAGACCTTTGCAAGCAACTTTAATCTTGACAAGGCTTCTGCCGTTGTTGATTTGCTTCACGGAAAAATCAAGAATGCCTTTGGTGGCAGCTATCAGGAAGGTGTCACACGCCGTACGGTCGTCAATGTGCCAGCGGCATCTACCATCCAGATTGAAAATATCTTTGGTGGTGCTTACGGAAAGTATATCTTGCCACCATGCGATGTTTATGAGACCCAGGTGAACTATAAGAATACGAGCGAGAATGCCCAAGTGTCAGGTGCCATCTTTGGAGGTAACAACAACGAGCGTCGCTCACTCTTCACACAGGTCAATATTTCTTCACCGGTTTGGAGTGACAAGACGAAAGGCTACACAGGTACTGTATATGGTGCTGGTCGAGGTGTTGACACTTGGTCGGAATATACCGAGGTGAACCTGCTCAGCGGTGCCAAAGTCTACGAAGTCTATGGTGGTGGCAAAATGGGCAATGTGCTTAACTCTGCCAGTGTGCAGGCCTATATGCATCTTTATAAGGATGGTCCGTCGCAACAGGTTGGTGAGCAGGATGAGTATTGGAAGAAACATAAAGATGACTTCGATGATCCTGAAAAAAAGGAAGCTGCTGAGAACCGTTGGGCGAACGACTGGATAGCTGCATGGAAGATAGACGGTTACTATGATCCTGACGGGACCTGGACAGATTATGCGAATAATGTAGCTACGAACCTAAGCCGCGTCAGTGAACGTGCTGAGTTGGACAACAAGACAGCAGCACAGTTGGATGGTGCAAAGAAACACAATACCAATGTCATTGTCAATCAGGGTGCTGTTGTAGATGGCTATATCTATGGCGGTGGCTTGGGTGATGCCAATGCGGCACTCACTGGCGATGTGTATGGCACCACATACGCTGCTGTGCTGGGCGGCGAGGTGAAGAAGGATGTCTATGCCGGTGGTCGTGCCGGTAGTTTGGACAACCTGTTCGGTGCTGAAGACTTTGCTGATTCTGGAAATGCATTCACAGCAACAGCCAATGCCTACGTGCTGGGTGGTACGGCACGTAACGTCTATGGTGGCGGCTATGAAGGTCATGTCGGTCACCATGAGGGCGACATCCACACCTCAAATGAGGGCGACCGTCCTGCTGAGAGCTATGTAGTCATCGGTAAGACGGGCACCAACACCTATGAGGGCGGTGCTCCAGCTATCACGCGTAATGTCTATGGTGGTGGTGAGGGTGGCTCTGTCTATGGTACTTCGCATGTGACGCTTAACAACGGCTACGTTGGCTACCGCTATAAAAACACGGGTACTGAGTCGTCACCAGTATATGAATATGTAGAGGAACTTGATGACCAGAAACCAGGCGACCTGGATCTCTCCGGCAACGTGTTCGGTGGCGGTTATGTGGTGAACAGCTATGTGGACAACGCCTATATTGATATGTATGGTGGTAAAGTACGTGGCAGCCTTTATGGCGGTGGCGAGATTGGTCCTATTGGTCGCGGTACCGTGAGGTATAAAGATACTTATTCAACAGGACTGGTGAACCAAGATGCCCGCATCTACAAGGCTGGTCAGACGCATGTCAAGATGTACAATGGTCACGTGTTGCGTAACGTCTTCGGAGGTGGCCGTGGTAAGGACAGCTGGGGCGGCGATGGTACGATGTATATGGACAAGAAATTGGTGGCTACGCTGGACCTTCAGGTCAAGGGCTTCGTCTTTGGACAGACCGACGTGAACATCTATGGTGGTGAGATCGGCACAAATGAAGGCTTGGCTTCTGGCTTTGGCAATGTCTTCGGTGGCGGTGATGAGGGTTTCGTATATAGTGCCTACGAACAGAATGGAAATCTATTTGTTGGTAATAAGGTCGGCAATCGTTACGACAAGGATCAGGAGGGCTACTACTATAGATATAATGGTAGTAAGTACGTCAACACCGAAGGTGCAGAAATTGCCGATAATGCCGAAAAGTACCTGACCGAGGACTGCCATGTACTTGTAGAGCCTTGGTTGCAGGTGAAGGCACCTATTGAATACAACAGCCACACCTACAATACGGGTGATTACATTCCTACGGCTTATCTGAATACGTTGCCCAAGAAGGACAAGAATGACACCTCTTGGCCGGCAGCATGGAATAACGTCGATGCCGGCTCTGTCGTAGATGGTAAATATGTAGAGCGTGGCGTCATCATCCACAATGCTGTCTTTGCTGGCGGTAACATTGCTGTCGGTAGTGAGTTGTATGCCAACACGAAGACGGTATTTGGTAACGCTACGGCCTCTATCCACGACGTCTATAACCGTGACCTTATCACCGTAGGCGGCATTCATATTGGTGGTTTGTATGGCGATGGCAACCTGACGTTTGTCGATGGTTACCGTGAGTTGAATGTCACGAACTACGGTACCGACTACTACAATATCAAGGAGGAAATCAACAATGAAGCATATAAGAATCTTCCACCGCGTGAGCAGGCTTATTACGAGCTGAAGTACAAATGCTTACAGCAATGCACGGACAATGAGGGCACTACTTACACAGTAGGTACTAACGTTCCACTCGATGAGTTGTTGGTACTGTTTGAAGGCAACGCTACGATTATCCAGAACGGAAAACCTAATCCGGACTATTGGACGGAAAATGGTGTTGTGTCTCGCTATGCCGGTCGCTATCTGAACACGCTGCAGCGTGCCGACTTCTGTGGTGTCTTCGGTAGCCGTACGGTGATGAAGGGTGCCAAGGACCGTGTGCCTGAGGTTGAAGATGCTACCAACTACACCATCAACCGTGTGCGTGAGGTATCGCTGAACAAGAAGGCATCCAGTGCCGGTGATGTCGGTGAATTTGCTACCCACGGTAACTACTTCGGTATCTATAGCGTCGTGAACTATCTTGGTGCCCTGACCAGTGATTTGAATTTCTATAATGACGTGCGTACAACAGATAATAAAGACGAGACTAAATATAAGTGTGATGCCAATGGAAAGCCATACGGTACAGCTACTTACGTAGACTGGAAGAAACAGTTCCACAAGGATCCTCGCCGCAACAATGGTCTTAGCCACAATGAGGTGGCCTTGGCATCCGGTGTACATCTGGAGTTGACTACCGAGGAGAGTACGGGCAATACGCTCGAAACGAAGGAGTGGGGTATCATCACCGGTGTCGTACAGTTAGACCTTATCAATGTCGCCAAGGGTATTGGTGGTGGTTTCGTCTATGCCAAGAACATTCACGGTGTGCGTGAGTCTTCAGACAAGACTAAGGAACACACTATTTTGACTGACTTGAATTTGCATGGCGGTGTTGGCGATACGCCTGCAGTGACCAACCGAATTTATAAGTATATTGAGACCGATAATACTGCTAGCAGCACCCAGGAAGAGTGGCAGACTTCTGGTAACTTCGTACACAACACCCAGATCATCATCGACGACTGTTACAACATCACCAATCGTTACCTGATGAGCAATCGTGTACCTGCCCACTATTGGTATATCCGTGGTTCGGTATATGTCTATGACCAGTACATCACTGCACAAACTGGCTCAGCTACTGCTTACAGTAAGAACGTAGAGTTGCCTATCACCATCTCTGCTGCTGCGCACAACCAGATGAAACTGTTGGATGTGCAGCCCAACCTCTATGCATACTACTCATCCTATAGTTCCGGCTCTGGAACAAAACTTGGCGGTGAGCAGAAACTGCTTATCCAAGACAACGAGTACTACCTGAATACCCCCATCAGCTATTGGGATTGGTATCTGTTGCCCGCCTCTGAACGTAACTTGTTCGTGGAGGAGACTTACGTCACGAGCGATAAGTGTAAGATTGGTGAAACCATCTATCCTGCCGGTATGGTGATGTTGCCCAGTGAATATGATTCTTACGAGGCTGCCGCAGAAGAAAAGACTATCGATGGAAAGTCGGTGAAGGCGGTACTCAAGATAGTTCAGGATGAGGAAGGCCATGATGTGGTAGCTACAGACAATAACGGCAATCCAATCTATGTACCATTCACATCTGTCTTCCATTCGTCTAACGATATGGGTCACGGTACGGGTTACTTGCTGACCTACAAGATGACGAACCCGAAGTTGTGGGATACCTGGTATACGGAAGCTGCCAATACCGGTCATGTCAAGTCACAGACGGAAGCTACGGGTTGGGAGAACGGTCCTACCTATTATCTGAAGGGGGAAACAGGACAACTGCTGGGCCAGCACGAATACAAGAAAACGGATATTATCCCGCAGAGCGTTTATACCAGCTATAATTCTATCAATACGGCATATATACCTAACTATGGTAAGTCTGAAGGTGATGCAGGGTATGATGCCAGCAAGAAGCAGGCGATATTCGAAGGAGCCTACGTGGTAACTGCTGAGTGCTCTGATGCTAACCGTCATTACTACAAGGGCGCTCCGGTTTCTCAGACGGTAGGAGAAACTCTGGGTGGCAATGCCTCACCAGCCTATGTCTGCACGGGTACTATCCAACTCGGTGCTACAGAGTATATCTTCATCAATGACCTGTTGACATTGTCAGAGAAGAACGCATTGTTAACAAGGTTCGGAGTAGGTGGACCTGATGCAAACGCACAGATTTATAAGGATATCAACGACCTGATAGTTCCTGCATATTATTGTACGAGCGATGGTCTCTATGGTGGCAACTACTATGAGCCAGGCAAGAACTACCGTGCCCTGGAGGCTTGGAGCGGTATGTCGGAGAGTGACCGTGCAAACTTCACCTTCAACTATGATGCCCTTGACTTGCTCATTGACCCCAATTATGGTGCACGCTATGACGATGTACAAGGTGTTTGGATACAACAGACAGAAGGCACCAAGTACCAGTACGACTCTGCTGCAGGAACCTTAGCTGGTGCCCAGGGAAATCCCACCCATTACTCTTTGGAAACGCCTATTGATTACAGAGCGACGCGTGACAATTCACCCCTAAAGTTAGAGAATGGTCAAACAATAAAGGTGACTCGTAATGGTGTGGAAAACACTGTGATAACAGGAGATGATTTAGAGGCTGGAGATAATAATTCAATTAAGGTTGGCGACATTATTGAGCGTGATGAATTCGAGACGAAGCTGCTGAACGAGCAGTACCACTATTCTCCCATTGATGTTAACAGCGAGAATAAGAGCAATCCGTTCTATGTCGTCAACACGGCGTTCTACTACAAAGAGCCGTTTGCTGCAGGTCAGGTCATTGACGCAGAGACTTATAATTCCCTCCCGGATTCATACAAGTCGCCCGGTCAGGCATTGGTCGATGTGCTCGATTTCTCTTCTACAGCATCAACACCAGCCATCTACTACTACTGCCGCGATAGCTACACGATTGACAGTAATGGTACAGTTGTAACGGATATCAATTCTGGTTCACATGCTGTGGGATCTACGGTCACTGTAGGTACTGTTCTCAGCTCTACCGAATATGGCAAACTGAAGAACCAGCAGACGGGCTTCACCATCAGTGGCGCATCACCGATGGAGACGAGTACGTTGTATGTGAGCCGCGATGCCAACTTCGATGACCTTTCCACGGAGAAGATTATCACCGTCATCTACCAGTACGACTATGAGGAGAGTGATGAGAGCGGTGCTCATATCACTCCTGTCAGCGAGCGCCATGTGGTGAGAATCCATGTGACCTTCGAGGATGGTATTCCTACGGTGGAAGATATTAAGGAACCCGACATCGTGCTGCCTGGTAATAGCATCACGATGCGTGTGCCTGGTGTCAACTCTAATGGCTATGAGATTATCGGTGGCGGTTGGGAACTGTTCGAAACCAAGGAAGATGCCGAGAGCCACTTCAGCGGTAAGGAATATACACCATCCAGTGAGCCGCTTTACTGGTATCAGGATGAATTCTACATCGCTTACTATGCGAAGACCTATAATAGAGGTAAGACCTACTCCAACTCCGTGCCTGTACACGTGGCCAACTACCACGACCTGAAGGAGGTGATGGATGACAAGACCAACCACCTGCATGTGGATTACGACCGCACCCGTCTGAAGCGCGACTCGAAGATTTATATCAACGATTATAGTGAAAGTTCGGAGAATGGTCTCGACCTGTTCAAGAACTTCTACGACTTGAGTATTGGTACATCTCTTGATGGTCATACTCCGCTGAACATCAGTACAGCTGTGGGCACCAACAAGTATGACGGCAAGACCTATCAGCGTGGCGTGATGGGTGGCACCAATCTGGATTTCTTCTTGCGTGCAGATATTAGCCGTGCCGATAATCCGGAAACTGCTAATGAATGGACTTCTATCGCATCTGGTGAAAATGATCCTTGCTTCAATGGTACACTGCATGGCGATGGTCACACCCTCAGTGGTCTTGACAACTCGCTGTTCCATAAGCTCTGTGGTAGCGTCTATAACCTCGGTGTAATGGGCTCGTTCAACACTGCCGGTATCGTTGACGTGGGTGATGGCTACGTGGAGAGCTGCTGGACGAAGACCAGCGCGACAACAGCATTGGGCGAGAAGCCTAACGCTGTATTCGGTAACCCGACTGACGGAACAGGCTATCAGGTTGTCAACTCTTACTTCTATGAAGGTAATAAAGACCTCTACGCCAACGTTAGCACCGATGCTACCACAGGTATCACCACCTCTGGAGGTGCTCGCGGCAAGGCGACGGCTAAATCAGCCAAGGCTTATTACAACGGTGAACTGGCCTACGACCTGAACAACTTCTATCTGTACAAGCGCTACTGTGACCATGAGGTGGAGACATCAACCGATGAGGACAATCCCCAAAGGTATAGCTACTTAGCCGTTGGAGAAGGTGGCGTATTGGAACTCCAGAATAACCATTGCTATGCTCCTCATCATGCAGACCTCTGCTCTACTGGACATGAGTATGAGACAAATAAAGTTATCATGTACGTCGAGGATCGCTTTGCCGATGGTGACTTCCGTTATGCAGCAGGTGAAATACCTACTTCGGAGGATGAGCGTTTCAAGACATGGAAAGTAGATGAAGGAACAGAACAGGAAACCATGGATAGCGGTTTCTTCCCCATCTGGCCCGACGACTATATCTTCTTCGGACAGAAACTGACCTTCGGCTATAACACACATGCCCATCAGGATGTGCCTACAGCTGTTGTCAGAGATGCTGGACGACTGTCTTATGGCGATGATGCTAACCGCGTCTATCGTGCACCGGCCTACTACGGTTCGAAGGAAATGAGTGTGGCCCACTTCAACCCGACGGTTTATCTGGCTCAGGAGGAGAAGTTGACAGCTGAACAGATTGCGGCTCATGCTATTCCGCGTGAGGCTTATCCAGGTATGACTGCTATCGACTTTGCCGGACACTTCGATACCGATTATGTTCTCGGACAGGCCTATCGCGACGATGTCAATTGGAAAGATACGCCCAACGACAAGCAGCAGGCATTCTATCCACCGCTATTGGATGACGACGGCCTGACGAGCATCGAAAACTGTGACGAGACAAAGAACCTGCAGGTATATGCTCCTGCAGATTCTGGCGAGAGCGGCTATGTCAATGAGAAGACACATGGTGTGCTGACAGACTACTTCAAGGATCCGGTATACAACGACTACTATGACGTAGGAGGTTCTGAATATTATCCTGACGGTAAGGAGTATCGTCGTGTAGAGAGTGTCACAACTGTGTCCGTCAACGGTCACTTGGTACAGAGCAATCTCAAAGCTACCAACGACCATCTGCTGGTAGATAAGGAAGACTTCAACTGTCCAATAGCTTATAGCTTCGATAGTGGTCATTTGATGTGGTACCAGCGCTTGCCGTTAGACGAACAGTTTGTAGACTTTGAGAAGGGCTGGCAAGATATCAGTATTCCATTCACAGCCGAGCTGGTAACCACTGACGATAAGGGTGAGATTACACACTTCTACAGTGGCAGTGCTCATACTGATCAAACAACGAAGACCAAGGTAGGCCATGAGTACTGGCTGCGTGAGTTCAACGGCGCTACTGAGATAACTATAGACGAGAATAAGGTGGCCAAGGGTTCCTTCCTCTATCCCAATGCTTCGGGTGATGCTAAGACTGTCGGCAATACGTTCTTGTGGGATTACTACTATAAGAATGAACCCATACATAACCAGCAGGATAAGAATTCTGATACCTATCTGCAGTACCGCCAGTACTACAAGACGTCACGCAACTATTCAGCCTATCCGCTGCTGAGTGCTGCTACACCGTATATTCTCGGTTTGCCAGGTAAGATCTACTACGAATTTGACCTGAGCGGTAAGTTCGAGGCTCAGAATACCGCCAATGACGCAGAACTGGCTGAACTGGGCAAGCAGACCATCACTTTCGCCTCTAAGACTGGTGCTGGCATTCTGGTGAGCGATGACGAGAGCCAAGGTGTTACGAAGACATTGGAAGGCACGAGCAAGAATTTCACCCTTACCTTCCATCGCAACTATCGCACTCAGAACCTAGGCACGACGGCTTATACACTGAGAGCGGACGGTAGCCGTTATGACAAGGTGACGGCTGAAGGTGGCTCTGCTGTTTCCGGTGGTGCAACAGCTATTCCGTTCCGTCCATATTTCACTGCTTCGTCTGTTGCCAAGCCGGCAGGAGCCAGACAGATGATGCCTGAATATATCTATTTTGGCGGAGACTTTAGTGGTCTGGAGGAAGAGCCGACGCCTACTCTCAACGGTGGTCTGGAGATTTATGCGAAGGATCATAAGATTATCACCACGTCGCACCTCAAGTCACCTGTGACCATCACGATCGTCAATGTCGCTGGTATCACGTATGCTAACTATGTGCTGCAGCCCGGCGAGACCCAAGAGACACGCGTCCAAACCGACGGCGTCTACATCGTCAACAGGAAGAAACTGCTTGTTAAATAAGGTCGAACATATACACAAGAAAATGTGACGCAAATATAATATGGGAACATATATCAACATAGGAAACGCAGGATTCCAGTCTGCCCGTAATGGGGAGTACGTGGATAAGTCCGGATTGATAGCGGTGATGAATGGTACGCTCTTCACTGAACATCGGTTCGGTTGCGTCACCCGTTGCCGCCGTTTCGGTAAGTCGATGGCGGCTAAGATGCTGTATGCCTATTACGATCAGTCGTGTGACTCACGCAGTTTGTTTGCCGACTTGGAGATAGCCCATGACCCATCGTTTGAAAAGCATCTCAACAAATATGCCGCGATCTATTTGGACATGACAAATTTTGTTTCCCAGTACAAGACAGATGATATAGTCAACAAGATAGACACAGCTCTTCTGGAAGATGTGAGCAGAGCCTACCCTGATGTGGCGGTAGTTCAAGATGATTGTCTGATGGATTACCTGCTGCGTGTTAGCATAGCCACGGGCGATCAGTTTGTCTTCATCATCGACGAGTGGGATGCCATCTGCCGCGAATTTGCTCCTGGTACAGAGGCAATGGATGCTTACGTCAGTTGGTTGCGACGAATGTTTAAGAGTCAAGATGCCATGCGAGTGTTTGCCTGTGCCTATATGACTGGCATTCTGCCTGTTAAGAAATATAAGACGGAATCGGCACTCAATAATTTTGAAGAATACTCTATGGTGGAGCCGGGCGACCTTGCCAAGTTCTTCGGGTTCACAAAGTCTGAAGTCAAAATGTTGGCAGAGAAACATGGATTGGATCATACTGAATTGGAGAAATGGTACGATGGCTATCATATTGGCGATGAATTATCGATGTTTAATCCCAGTTCAGTGATGAAAGCCGTTTCCCGCAGACGTTGCCGTAGTTATTGGGCAGGTACGGGAGCCTTTGAGGCTGTGGCGCATTACATCCAGATGAATTACGAAGGGCTGAAGGACGATATTATCTATATGTTAGCAGGTGGTCGGTGTAAGGTCGACCCGACGGGATTCCAGAACGATATGTCGGAAGTGAGGAACAAAAATGACGTCTTTACCGTATTGATTCACTTAGGCTACCTTTCGTATAATTGGCGTAAGGATGAGTGCTACATTCCAAACAAAGAAGTGGAAGGTGAGATGGTGAATGCTGTCAGGGCCAACAACTGGAAGAACATCATGGCTGCTCTTGATGCCTCGGAACATCTGCTTCAGGCTACACTCGATGGTGACGAGGAGGCTGTGGCCCGTGGTGTGGATGCTGCGCACGACGAACATACCAGCATACTTAGTTATAACGATGAGAACTCGTTGGCCTGTGTCTTGAGCATTGCCTACTACTATGCCAAGAACGACTATATGATTCATCGCGAGTTAGCTACTGGTAAGGGTTTTGCCGACCTGGTACTGATACCTCGTAAGTATGTTGATTCGCCAGTCATCGTATTGGAACTGAAATACAACAAGGACGCTGACTCGGCCATCGACCAGATACTTCGCAAGCAGTATCCTGCGAAGGTGGAAGAATATACAGGAGAGTTGTTGTTAGTTGGAATCAACTATGACAAGCAGCAAAAGACACATCAGTGTCGGATAGTAAGGACAAATAAATGACACAAGATATGACACGAAATATACATGTTTACAGTAAGTTTACAGACATGTTTAAGTACCAAATAAAAGGAACATATGTTCATAGGCTCACGAACATATGTTCTCCGGCCCATGAAGCCAGCTTCGTAGCCTCACGAACATATGTTCTCCAAAAACTGCTATTTCTGATGGTTCTAATGACTGTCGGGACTACGAGTGCATGGGCGCAGGATCCTGACTATTCGGGAACGTGTCTTATTAAAAGCGTTAGTGCCAACCAAAAGACTACAGGCGACTATTATATATGTCCTACAGAAGGATGGATTTACTATACAGGAACAAACTCTTTCACCGAGGAAGACAATGGTCAACCCTTCTTGACAACGTATCAGTGCAAGACTGGGGGGTACGATGTCAGAAAGGCGGTATGGAAGATTGAGAAAAGTGGCGATTACTATACGATCAAGCATGTCATTGATGGCAAATACATGGTATATAATGGCCAAATCTCTAACGCGAATGCAGGTCGTATTCGCATACACCTTGAGGATGTAGTTACTCCAGGTGACAATGAAAAGTTTCTTATAGGTACGAATAAAAACGGCAAAATCGTTATTTCGCCTAAGAATGCGAGTACGATCTATTTCAACGTGTGTCAGGGAAATATCAATTCTTTGGCTGGATCAACAGAGTATAATGTTAAAGCAAAAAATGACGGTCCTACATCTCCAACCAATCATAAGAGTGATATTCATGGAACGATTGGATTGTACAATGGTACTAAGCCAGAGGAAGATAAAGTTGATCCAAATGCTCCATTTGAACTCGAAGCCGCTACAGTCTGTGAGACTCCAACTATTACATACAATGAGTCCACTCATAAGGTGAGCATGTCCACCACTACGGACGGAGCAACAATTTATTATACCACTGACGGTACCGAGCCTACAGCGTCAAGCACAGAATATACGGAAGCTTTTACCGTATTTTCTACTACAAATTTCAAGGCCATTGCGGTGAAGGCTGGTAATATTAATTCTTTGACTGCTTCTAAGCATGTTGTGAAATACACCTATATTATTGTAAATAGTTCTAATAACATTGCTGTCCAGTATACAATCCCTTACCCTGTATCTGTAGGCGAGTCTTTAAGCTTCGCCAGTATCCCTGAGGAAATCCGTAGCCCCTATATCAGCGATGAGGATATCACTTTCAAGTCGTTCGAAGGCGACTTCTCGGCAGCAGCTCTTGAAGCAGCCGATGTAATTACCAAGACACCTACGACAGAAAACATCTACATCTCCTACACCACGAATCATTTGTCGAACAAGTTCCTGCACTTGCAGGGTGTTAGAACCTTTAATATCAAGAATTCCAGCAGTCAGTTTGTTTATGACGATGGCACTGACACCTCAGTGGATTACGATTCATCTGCTGATCCAACCAAGGCTGAAAAACAATACGTGTGGTATTTCAGCGGCTTAGACCCCTATGCTGTTAAAGTACAAAATGTCGGTTCAAAGAATTACTTGACCTATACTTCTTCGACACTTGGACTGACAGATTCAGATTCGCCTCAGACTTATATCATCAAAAATTCTGTTCCTTTGAATTCTGACCCAGCGAATCCTGATGCAACAGGAACGATAACGTTGCAAAGCACGGATGGTGATATCGCGTTTTCGGTGACCCCTGTTTCGCTTCCTCTTTCATACACGCTGGTTGATCGTGCGGGCAAAAGGATTGAAGACAACATTACTTATACTGGTACCTGGGGACTGCCGGTGGAATGGCAGAGCCCTTTAGCAACCTACAAATACTATAAGGCTGCTACAATTGTTGGTGACACCTATACTTTTTCTGAAGATGACAGAATTACTGATATTGGTGGAGCTACAGACAATGTCATCTATGTCACCTACGATGTCAGTAACGCCATCGACATCCAGGGCGGTAAGACCTACCTGCTGAAGTACTTGGATGGAACGAACTTCAGGCAGGAAAACGGTAGCGACGGTGTCAACACCAATGCTACTAAACCCATGTATCCGTATAATAACGGTGACTTCAACCTGTATGTCTATGGTCTGAATGAGGATGGTACCGACAAATTTGAGCAACAGATGTCCAGTGGTGCATCCACTCGAACTCGCTGGCTGTGGTATTTCGTCAGCAACCATAATGGTACGAACTTGACAGGCGACGCCATAGACCCTTATCATATCATTGTTAAGTCACGTCAAGAGCATAACTACAAAGTTGGTTCGGAAACTATCTATAACAATGCCTATTTACGTACTTATAAACCCAACGACGATGTTGGTGTCATCACTGGTACCATCACGCAATTCGATCTTGTCACAGCCTCCGATCCTACCTTGAAGCCTACGGAATATATGCTCCTCGGTTCGGATATCAATCACCTGGTGTTGAAGACAGTTGATGCAATTGATGGTGCACAACAAAAAGTAGATAAGTTTGAGCAGTATTGGAAGAATAATCCTACCGTGCAGACCAAAGCTGAAATGCAAAACCCTGCTGCAGATAATTCAACGCTGAGAGCAATGGACTGGCACAGGTATGAGGCTTGGGCCTATGCTGCGAATTGGGGTTCGGATGCCAAGACAAAGACCCTCGCTAAAGGTAACCACTGGTTCCAGACTGTCAATATGGGCTCTGGTGAGTTCTCCGTTGACGAGGTCCTACTCGAGCCGCAGGTCATCCTTCTCGACCAGCACGGATGGGAGATTATGCGTGTGCCGATGTATGTTAACTTTGGTAAAGCTGGAGAAGCTGTCAACACTGCTGTGCTGACCAAGTACAACAGCCCGATGGTTGAGCAATACCAGTGGTATCCTAAAGCTAATAAAGAGACAGGCTACCATAAATACGTCGTCAGCAATCAGGCGATTACCGTCTATGGTGCTGATGGAAAGGCTACCGAAGCCACTTGTACTCATAACTCCAACTCGCTTGCTGATATTCCTTACGCCCACGCCCCTATTGACGACCAAATCGCCAAGGTCAAGACTGACTTCTACGTTACCTACACGGTGAAGAGTGACTATGCCGGTTCCTACGTTGGTGCAGCCACGGAAGGTGCCGTCAAGGCCTCCTCTTTCTTCTTGAAGCAGGGGGGCAAGTATGCCCAAAATAACAACAATGACATTGCTCTTGTCGATAAGCCATCTCTCACAGGTACGATACCCACTAACGTTCAGTGGAAGGTGAAGCCTAACTTCAACATTGATGAGGAGATGGGCTTTGAATATGGGACAGGTGACGAAAGTCAAGCAAGTATTGAAGCAGCCTACCTTGCTGCTGGCAAGAATGGCTTTGACCCCTATAACGTGCAGATTCAAAGTGTATCAAATACTGCCCGCTACTTTACTGCCAGCACCACTAGCACAGCACTCGACCATGGCATTTGGACAGGTACAGGGAGTACAACCATCTCCTTGGGAGAGATTTCGGTTGGCCATATCTCGGCAGCGGGCAACGACCAAACTACGCTGGACATCACCAATGCCACCTTTATGGTGGTGGATGACGGCAACAGCAATATGCGCCTGATGCCCCGCTTCGATAATACCGTGGTCATGACCTCCTTCAAGGGTCTCTCCACGCAGCAGGCAGCCGCTACTGCCGGCGACAATGGTGAAGGTACACAGTCACTGGTTATAGAGCTTGTGCCCACGGTTGTCAACAGTAGGGCAGATATTATCAGTATGAAGGGTTACTACATCCTGGCTGATGGCTTTACTCTGGGTGGGGATGACGAATCCATCGGCACCAAGGATGCGCCCTTTGAGGGTACTCTTGACGGTCAGCTCAATCACTACTCTTTCGGCAAACCATTGGTATTATATGCCAATAATGCCACTATCCGTAATATCATCCTAGACGATATCTCCACTCTCAGCAGTGGTAACACCGAGGGTCACCTCGGCGCCATCGCCTGTACGGCTATGGGTGATACTCGCATCTACAACTGCGGTATCCTTGCCGGCAGTCTGAGCGAATCGGGCCACGTGGGTGGTATCGTAGGACATCTTCAAGACAATTCTCGCGTCATCAACTGCTACAGTTATGCCGAGATTAAGGGCGGCTCGGATGTGGGTGGTATCGTGGGTTACAACGCCTATCCCTCCACAGCTTCTGACCTGCGTACGATGGTGATGAACTGTGCATTTTATGGTGACATCACCGGCGGCACCAACAAGTCGCCCGTTTATGGCGGAGACAATATTGCCAACACGGATGGCGGCCTGAACAACTATAATTATTATGCTTACGCGCAGTTGCCTTCAGACCATCTTACCAACAACAAGTACAATACCGCTCTGGCCGTTGCAGACGAGGATTTCCAGCGCTTCGAGTTCTACCGCCTGCTACTCAACAGCAACAGGCGCTTAGCCGCTTACTATATTACTGGCAGTGGCACTGATGCTGACATCATGGCCAAGTGGGTGCTCGAGACAGCCGACAGAAGCATCACTTTACCAGCCACACCGAAGCCCTATCCCGTGCTGAAGGAGCAGCGCTACTATCCCTCTATCATCAATATTGATGCAGAGAACGCACCAGATGTTACATTAGATGCCAACGACAGACCCATAGAGGCAGATCGCAACAAAGGCGGTAAGCTGGGAAAGACTTTGACGGTACACCTCAGCGGTACTGGTATTACTACTACATCACTCACCATTGACCGCACCGACAAGGACTTCGAACGCTATAATTTCAACTACGATAAGATTCAGTTGCCTTACTTCAACGATGTAGGTGAGGGCAACTATACCAATTACCAAGTCGTGACGGGGTGGGAGATTACCAGCATGACTGGTGGTACGGCAGGCACTTACGAGACAGGCGATAAATGGAATGGCTATAACTTTGCTGACCGTAAATGTACCAGTAAGGACCTCGTTGGTACCAGTGGTCGCATCTTCTCGCAGGGTGCCTACTTCGATGTGCCCTATGGTGTCACCGACATCTATATCCAGCCCCACTGGGCTACGGCTGCTTACGTGGCTGACGAATACCTTGACGTGGTGTATGCCTCCGGCTACGCTAAACATCCTGTAACTGAGCTGGGCGATTCGTTCAAGCAGTTCCCGACCGGGAAAATTACCATCAACGGCAGCGAACAGGTGGTGCATAAAACCATCTCCAGTGCCATCAGTTCCTTCAGCAAAGGCTCTGTTTATGACTATGCTGTCGTGCTGGTGGGCAACCTGCACCAGGACAATGTGCCATTGAACACCGATGCCAAACGGTTTACGATGATGTCAGTGGATTTGGACAACGACAACGAGCCGGACTACAGTATGATCTACCACCATACTAACCGTACGAGTATTTGCCCCATCCGCTTCGACTTCCTCAACGTCATCGGTACAGCTTTTGCCCAGAAGCCTAATGGCGCAACCCTGCTCAAAAACACCACCATCTTTAGGACGCGTGGCTGGTTCGAGGTAACCAATACGGCACTGCTGTATTCCAACCAGATGGAATATGAAAATCTGACGGATAACACCAAAGAGGATGCCCCGTTGATTCTGTTGGGCGGTAAGTTCGACCAGTTCGTATCTACGCAGAGCTCAACGGTCAACGGTAAGACTATCTATATACATGTGGGCGGCAATGTGTGGATTGATCAGTTTGGCTTAGGCACCCATAGTGACGGTAGCCAGTCAACACCCCATGTGCCTGTATCGGTGACGGGCGGTGAATACAAAGGCTTCTATCTCACTGGTACCTATAATCAGAAAGCAGCCGTGAGAACCGACAATGCCGAGTGCTACATCAGTGGCGGCCACTTTGTGGAAGCCGCAGGTGCCTGTCAGGAAGCCATCAACGGCAATGTGCGCTGGCAGATCTACAATGCTGACATCGATGCATTCTACGGTGGTGGCATCAATGCCGCGAAACCTATTACAGGAAATATTACCACCGAGATCATCAACAGCTATGTCACCACGTTCTGCGGTGGGCCAAAGTTCGGCGATATGCAGAAGGACAAGGATGTAAGAACTACTGCTACGGGTTGTGTCTTCGAGAGATACTTCGGTGCCGGCTTTGGCGGTACGTCCTATTCCCGTGTGAAGTATCACGATAACACGAGTTATAACTTCACAAACCTTGCGAAATACTATTCTCCCAATGACCGTGGTAAATACTTCGATGGTGTGACAACCAACTCCAGAGATGGTGGTACAGGTAACGACCAATATGGTAAGAAGGGTGTCGGTGTGGCCACCGATTTCGATTATGAGTTCTTCGTATGGTCCAGCGGTCAGAGAGGTGCCCGCTTCTTCGTGAAGTTTGCATCGTTCTCACTGGCCAACTGTATCGATGTCTATTCCACGCTGAACAACTGCATCATCAACCAGAATTTCTATGGTGGTGGTAGCTTCGGTAGTGTGTCTGGCACGGCGACCTCCGTGCTTAACGGTTGTACGGTACACGGCAATGTGTTCGGCGGTGGTTATTCGGCCACACGTGAGAAGGTGCCTGTCCGCAATGCTGGTTTCACAAAGAATCCGAATTATAACAGTAATACGGGTATGTTCGAGCCCGGTACGTTCTCTGGTACAACAGAATATGAATGGAAGCAACATGCACTTCTTGCAAATGGCACTACAGGTATCGAAGATGACGGAGATAACCATTATCTCTATACCGATGTGGATTTGGACCAGCTGGGTAAGGTGGGCAATACCGTCCTAACGATTCAGGGTGAAACCGTTGTTGAGGGTAAGATTTTCCAGTACGACAGTAATGGCAAGGTGATCAAGGACGGCGCAGGTAACAATGTCGTTTTGGAGACCTCTGGTGGTGTGTTTGGCGGCGGCGATGAGTCAGCGGTGAATCACAGCACACAGGTAACTGTCGAGGAGACTGTTGTTGATGAAGTGCACAAGAAACCTGTAGTATTGAATGTCTTCGGTGGCGGTAATACTGCTGACGTGGTCGAAAATACCGCTGTTACGATTACCAGCGGAACCATAGGCAATGGAGATGCAAGTGATACGAACGGTAACGTCTATGGTGGTGGTAAGGGTGCTTCGACGGTTGTCGGTGGCAACGTGACTGTGAACCTCGGTACGAAGACGGGCGAGTCGGCTCCATTTACCTACACCGGTGACGGCCTTGTGAAGCATAACCTCTATGGCGGCTCGGCTTTCGGTTCAGTGAATACAACCCCGAATGCCTCCAGCGAATATGACAAGACAACGACGGTCAACATTTACAGTGGCACCGTGAATGGTAGCGTATTCGGCGGTGGCTTGGGTCACGACGATGAAGATAATGCCAAGGATATCGTGGCGAAGAACTACGGTAATACCACGGTGACCGTAGAGAACAGCAACAATGCCAATGCTCTCGTGAAGACCGCCGTCTATGGTGGTGCCAACGAGAACGGTGTGGTGAAAGCCAATACCACGGTGACCATTACTGGCGGAACCATAGGTACAGCACCAGAGACAGCTACGAACATTACCAATACTGTCTTCGGTGGTGGCTACGGTAAGCCTACGCTCGTGGAAGGCGATGTGGAGGTGAATATCGGTACGAAGACCGATGGAGAGACTCCCGTCTATGCGGGTACTGCCGTGATTTATGGTAGCGTATATGGTGGCTCTGCATTGGGAGGCGTGAATGTCAATGAAGCTGGTGATGACCAGGCTGAGAAGAAGATTGATATGAATTTGTATGGTGGTACTATCCATGGTAATGTTTTTGGTGGCGGCTTAGGACAGAAAAACGGTGTGAATGGTGCGACCAGTGATATTGCAGCCCGCGTAGGCGGTGACGTTCAGGTGTTACTTGACGGTGCAAAGCTGGTGACCAATTACCTTGGTACAAAAACAGAATCAACAGATGACCGCACGTTCGTCTCTGGCCAGATATTCGGTTGTAACAACCTGAACGGTTCGCCGAAGGGACACGTGAAAGTACATGTGAAGCGAACGGTGGATAGCGCAAAAGATGATGAGGTTGACCGTGACGACCGTATGACCTACGACGTGGCCGCTGTCTATGGTGGTGGTAACAAAGCGAACTATGAGCCTACCGACGCCTTCTTAGATCCAGAAGTTGAAGGTAATTCTGTTAAGATTGCTAAGGCTTGTGCTGAGGTGTTGATCGAAGGTTGTGACAAGACCAGTATAGAATATGTCTATGGTGGTGGTAACGCTGCCGCTGTACCTGCTACAGATGTAACGATCTTGGGAGACTATATCATCAATTATGTATTCGGTGGTGGTAATGGTAAGAGCACAACAGATGCTCCCAACAACCCTGGTGCAGATGTAGGTATCAACAACCAAACTGCGTATGCAGCAGATCCGGCCACAGGAACCTACGGTACAGGTAAGGCTGTGACGAAGCTGGTTGGTGGTCATATTATGTATGTCTTCGGCGGTAGTAATACCCTTGGTAATGTGCGTGGCGGAACGTCTGTGAGCATGCCGGAGATTGGTACTACCTATTCTGCATACGACTGTTGTACCGTACGTGATATCAAAGAAATTTACGGTGCTGGTAACGAGGCAGAGCAGGACGGTGCCGTGACCATGATCTTAGGTTGTGTCGATAACATGGACTATGTCTATGGCGGTGCCCGCAATGCCCATGTGAAGGGTGGGGTGGACCTGGTTGTTACCAGCGGACACTTCAAGGGTGTGTTCGGCGGTAATGATACTTCTGGTTCGATTCAAGGTCCTATCACGGTCACCATTGAAGAGACGGGTTGTAAGCCATTGGAGATTGATAACCTCTACTTAGGCGGTAACCAAGCTGCCTACTCTATCTATGGATACAAGGATGTCTCTGGAACATTGGTGGCCAGAAGCAGTATGTCTGACGGAACGGCCGTGAATCCGCCTGCCGATGACCCGGAAAGCGATAAGATTATAGAAACTCAGCTTTACCCTGATCCCGTGCTGAACGTTGTTTCCTGCACTAAAATCGGTAACGTGTTTGGTGGCGGACTCGGCGCTACCGCAGTCATGTACGGCAGTCCTACAGTGAACATCAATATGATTCCTGGTGATTATGCTGCTCAGATAGATCGCGACGGCGATGGAACTGCCGATGGCGATGCCACAGCCTTAGGCACCATCGGCAATGTATATGGCGGTGGTGAAGAAGCCAATGTGGAAGGCAACACCGCAGTCAACATCTGTATAGCTGAGACCGTCACTGTTAGAACCCACATGGGTGCTCCTGTGACCAATGAATCGACGGCTGTACAAGGGGCACTGATTACAGAGAATGTCTTTGGTGCTGGCAAGGGTCTGGAAAGCGATGTCACCTCTGCTCTGGTAACAGGCAAAACCACGATAACGATGGCTGGCGGTTCCGTGGCGAAGAGTGTTTACGGTGGCGGTCAGTTGTCACAGGTTGGTGGTGATACCCATATCACTATCAGCGGTGGTACGATTGGTAAGGACAGGGAAGAGACTGCAACTCCGGGAACATATACTTACTACGGCGGTGCAGAGTATGGTAACGTCTATGGTGGCGGTCTTGGTAATGGAACTGCTGACGCAGATGTAAAGTTCGGACTTGTTAAGGGTAATACCAACATCACCATTCAGAACAGGGTGGCTGATGCAGCTTGGGTGAAGGCACATCCAGATGCTGGCAAGGCTGAAGGTGATGTTCTGAGTACACCCACCATCTACCATAATGTATATGGTGGTGGCGCAATGGGTTCAGTAGGTGACTATACCTATGATGGAACAACAGGCTTGCCAAGCGGCCTTAATACAGCAAACACAGGTAAGGCCATAATTAACATCACTGGCGGTACCATCGGTACTGACGGCCACAATAATGGTATGGTATTCGGCTCGTCACGAGGTGATATTGATGTTCCAGGTGCTATTCACGATAAATTGGCATGGGTTTATGACACTGAGGTCACAATAGGTACGGACGGTGCTGCTACCGGTCCCCAAATCCATGGGTCCCTTTATGGTAGCGGTGAGAATGGACACACCTACCATGATGCCTCTGTGACGATGTATAGCGGCACCATCGGTAATCCTTCCCAATACTATGCTTATCGCGGTAATGTCTATGGCGGTGGTTGTGGTACGGATTTGTATTATTCCAGTGAATCCTTAATCACAGGAACTCATACTAAGCATGATGGTGAGGGTGACAAATACAATCCCATTGCCGGTATCGTCCAGGGCGATGCCAAAGTGTTCATCAATGGAGGTAATGTGGCTAACAATATCTATGGTGCCGGTTCTATGGGTAAGGTCCTGGGCAGCACCTCTGTGACTATTAATACCGATGGTACTATCGGAGTCGATGGCGACAATGATGGTGGTAATGTCTATGGCGCAGCCCGTGGTGAGCTTAATCTGACAGGAAAAATCCCAGATGGAGATGCCCCTAACGACTACTCCTCTGTCACGAATTCTTCTGTGACCATCACGAAGGGTACCGTTTTGGGCAGTGTCTATGGCGGAGGCAAGGCCGGCGTCGTCAATGGCAAGGTGACTGTCAATCTGACGGGTGGTACTGT